>Ga0228711_1009956_pt1 | contig 12677 bp, 9 predicted proteins | sample MedpolnodulmetaG_2_FD_177996 | JGI IMG/M metagenome (GOLD analysis project Ga0228711, IMG submission 177996) | Root nodule microbial communities from Medicago polymorpha collected in Santa Monica, California, United States - brown nodules | ecosystem: Host-associated > Plants > Roots > Nodule...
GAGCTTCTTTATTCATCTTCTTCCATAATGTAGACATCATGGACTTCATATAATCACGAGCCTCTATTTCGGAAGCTCCAGTTTCGTTCATGTAGCATTTATTTAACTTTGGAATATCACCTGTCTCATTTTCACGCTTTAAAATTAAAAAGAAAAAGAAAACAATTAGTGAAAATTAAAAGATCAATCCGTTCATATTTCAAAATGACATATTCATCGTATCGTATCGTATCAAAATGGCAACGTACTTTATACGACCCGTAGTCATTAGCAACTCGTCCAATTGTTGCTGTGAGGCGAATTATGTTGGAGTCTTGATCTCCTAAACGAACCAGGTCTTCCCTTTCGATGATTGAATGTGGCATCAAAAAGAAACCATGGGTAAGAGTATTATGTGCAGCTATCGATACACACCCATTTGCCATGTATTCTTCAACGGTTGGTGTATATCCACTATAGTACCACTTTGCTTCAATCAAATATGCTTTACATAAATCTGTCCACTATCAAGCACAATAATGTCATACATATGCCTAAAAACTTATTCAAAATATATAATGAAACAAATAATATTAATACTATAGTTGCTTACTGCTTTCTTCAGGTATCGAGTACTGATATACTTCTCATTCTTTTTCAAGATTTCAAAAGAAATTTCGTTCACGATGTTGTAAACCGCATGAAAGCATATTCACATGTAGTATGGGAGAGAATCCAGGGCATTCAAATCCCATCTAGAAACACCAAATACAATATTGATAATTTCTATAACAAGAGAAAAATTAAAAATATCATTATTTAACGGCAATTACCTATCAATAGCTTCTGTGAAGAGCTCGAGTTCTTCCAGGGTGCCATACAAATCATACACATCATCAACTGCGGTAACTAAGGCCAATAGCTTTGTTATACCCATTCTGAAATCTTCAAAATCTGGCTTGAAATTTGTTCCAACAGTCCAAATAAAGTTCTCAACAATTCTATCCCTAGCAAAGCTCAATTTTTCTCCGATTGCAGTTCCTTTCCACCATCTGAAAATGAAGAAAAAATTTAGCAAATTATTAGTAGAAAGTATGGCCAATATTGTTCCAAATTGGTCAAGATCCTCTTCATTTCTCAAAGAAACAAAGGACTTTTGGGAAACTCACGTTCTTCTCTCTCATAATTGTGCCCTTCTATTTCAATTGAAAAAGGAGAGAATCTTGATTCAATTAAATCATGGAAGACCAAATATATTTAATGCAAACAAAAATATGAGACATGTTAAGAATATATATAAGGTTTTGCCAGACGACACGCAATCCACACCTTGAGGTATGATTATCAACTTTTTAGTTATAACTTGCTAAAAGACACCTTCATAAAAATTAGTTGGTGTCTTTTAACAAATGTTTATGGGATAACTTGCTAAAAGACACATTCATAAAGAATGTCTTCTAGCAAAACCCTATATATATATATATATATATATATATATATATATATATATATATATATATATATAGATTTGTTATAACACACCCACTAGTTTTTATGTGGGAGTGTTTTAGCAAATTACACTGTAAGGTGCATTTAACCACTTTTTAGATATCACTTTTTAAAATACTCTTTCTAAAAAATAAGTTGGTGTATTATAACTTTGCTACAATAGACCCACCATTTTTCACAAAGGTCTATTTTAGCAAGATACACCTTTTCCTTTAGACATAAATACCCATGTTTTTGCTTTTTGAGAAAGAGAAAAGGAAGGGGCAAAGATGTAATTCAGTTTAATCACTAATGCTTTTTTTTTTTTTTACTGAAATCATTAATGTATTTTATTTCCTTTTTTTGTTCTTCTCTCTCTCTTTCACGTTCTCTTTTTCCATTCTTCTTCCAATTTTCATGGACCGGCATTCATAATTTTATTTTTTTTATTAATCACCATCTACACCTTCAAAACAATTTTATCCTTAATCACAAAGTTCATGGCAGAAACAAAATTCCTTAATACCCAACTGAATCCGTATCAAAAATTTCAAAACTTTAACAGACCTTGATTCAATATTTTGAATCAAACTCTTGAGTGGATTTAAAAATATATATATGAGAAAACTCAAATTTTTATTATAGGTTGAATAAGTTTAGTCCCTTCAAAAAAATTATTTGATCAATGATCATTTAAATGTTTTTAGACAACATTTTTTGTTCTTGTTTTGAAACTCATTGTCTACTCTTTATATTTTCTTAATAAAATTTTGCAGACATGTTTAAAATATTATACAAAACTCTAATATACAAATTTTGAATTTTTAAGCACAAAAAATATAAAGGTTCATATTTAATTTATTCCTTATTAAAAATATTTTAAAGTTTTGCAAAGAGATTATTATTTTTTGGTCAAGTAGACATATTTTTTGTTATGGGAGGTAGTAAAGACATATTAATGCTTTCAATTTGTAATGGAAATATTTATTTTATGCTTGCTTGTAATCAAGTCAAGCAAAACAAGTTTTTTCACAATAAATTGCGTTGAAAGTTGTCTTTTATGTTAGAGAGGAGAATAAGTGGCATGTTCGATGTTCGAATCATGTCCCCTGTATATATTATGTAATATTCCTATCAACTGATCTAAACTCACATAAACAACAAAAGAGATTTCTGTAAAATACTAAACATGTGTGCAAAAAAAAAACTTCAAAATTTTGTAGAATACATGTAAGTTAATTTAAAAGCATAAATAATGTTACTTTCAATAACGTGCTTATAATTATCTTTTAAAAAAATAATGTGCTTATAATTTACATAAGATCAAACAAATAATTTCATTTAACAGATTTTGTTAACAAATTAAATGCAAAATTCATTATTTTTACTTATAAATGAGATGGGGAGTACTCTCTTCATCTCAAATTAGGTGTCATCTTTATTATTTATCTTTCTCTAAAATTATTTGTTCCTATAACAATAGCAATACAACATTTATTATTATTTTTCATTAAAATACCCTTATTAATTGTTTTTCGATCATTTAACAACTTCACTAATTATAGTTAACAAGAGTATTTTAATAATTGAAACATATTTTACTATTAAAATCAACATGGGTCTCGTTATCGAGTGCCCTCGGGATACTCTTTAACCATTTTAAATTAAGTAATTATTATTTAAAAATGTCAAAGTTTTCAATTTTCAATGCACTAATATACAAACTTTTATAAAAAGTTGTAATTTAAGGTCCTTCACTTATGTCCAGAAATACTAGTTAACATTTCTCAATCTAAACATTACTAATCATTTTCTTCATAACCGTATAAAATTCTAAAAAACACCTAATTTGAGATGGAGGCAGTATCAATCAAGGAGCTATTGTGTCACTTAATGTAAATGACAACTTTATTACCTTGATGCACACTTTAGTTCTTCTCGGTAGGTGTTCTGAAGAATGTTGAAATCCAATTTAGCGAATTGGAGTAAAACATGGTTCTTATTTTCCTGTTTTTCGTATATATTAATGAACCATCGAGCCTCGAGTCGAGAAATTGTCCAATTCAATGGAAGATCCAAAGCATGACTTATTAGAAGTGATACGTGATTGCCTCTATTTTGTTTCAAATATTCTTTGAGAAAATTTGTGGTGAAATCTCTTGCTTCATCCAATATAGTTTCATGTTCAAACGAATGAAATGTAGCTTCATACATTGACAACATTCCTTGAACATCTACAAACTGGCCTTTCTTAAAATTACATACTTCATTTTGAAAGCAAACAAAAACATCTGCAAAAAATAAAATATAATATAATTCTTTTTTCTTTTTTTTATATAAGTTGCGAGAGGATATATATATATATATATATATATATCACTTGAAGATATGAAAATATTGATATAATTGTGACTTAATTAAATGATAAACCCTGTCTCTAAGTCTTTTGTTTATTTTACATATATTAAGAAAAAATTTATAAGTGAAAGAGAGAGAAAAATGGTTTTGAGTGCATTGTCAAGTATTGGTTCATTCTTAATTAACATAAATGTAAAGTAGAATATATTAAACTGGAAGTGATAAAAGTTATAATCGAAAAAAATAATTATATAATATTGCATTGAAAAGTGAAATGGATCAATTATTTTAGGATAATTTTTTTCCCGCAAATGACTCAATTATTATGGAACGGTATATAGTCGTCAAACTTTTTTTATAGAATGAAAAACATGTAGTTAGTTGGGACATAGACTTTTTTATGAGGTAGTAGTCTTTGATTGATTTTTGTTTTTAGTTAGTTATCCAGTTTTTAGTAAATAACCTGTAGATATATCATAACCATGTTGCCTCAAGAGTCTAAACTCGAGTGCTGTGGCATGTAAGTTCTTCTTCAACTTGGATGTTTGTTTGTTGTAAATGTTGTCCAATATGTCCCTAATTTCATTGTTAAAATGGTAAGAGACTCCAATCCTTTGCAATACGTCAATAAACTCAAGTTGATCAAGCTCGTTTTCTATTTTGCACAACATGATTCTTACTTTTTCCCTTAGTACTTTGCGTTGATCTCCGTAAATCTCTTCCTGCATTAAGGTAAGAGTAATGTTAACTGGTGCCCTGAGACACTAATTAAGGAAGCAAATATAGTAACATCACATTGGAACTTGTGCAATTGGAACTTGTGCAATCAACTCAATAAAAATTTAAAAAGTATTTATTTTAATTTAAAACTTTCTTTTTTTTGTTTTCTTTAACCAGTACCTCGGGGGCACCGGTTAACATAATCCTTAAGTTAATTAACATACACGGATTATTACTAGTTTCATACAAGTAACTTACTACCAAGACTAGTAATTGCTTCAATCCTATAAATAAATAAATGGAAGAAAAAAAATAAGTGTTAAATAATCATACCTTATATTCACAACTTAATGATTGAATATAATCATATGTCCAAATTGAAGGTTGGAATTTAGAAGGTCGAGGAGAAATTGTTTGATTTTGATCATTCGAAACTTTATATGATGCCTTGCATTGAATTGGACGAGGGAAATTGAAGTTCCATGTTGCTAGAGATAACGACAGGTTTTGGGGAGAAAGCGTTTTGATAAAGGCAACTGGGGGAGAAGCAAATACAGGGAAAGCCATAAGAGAAAGCAAAAGACAATCTTTATGAGAAACCCAAATTAAGCTTTATACTAGGAATTCTGCTCTTCTCCCTATAAAATTTACTCACTCCCAATCAAATTTCCAAAAATACTCCTGTGTGAGTTAAATCACGCATATGTTAAACTCAATGTGACTTAACTCACGCAGCGTGACTTAAGTCACGCTGAAAATTCACACTGATTATAACCTACATGAGTTAACTCACGCAAGGTTTATAACCTATAACCTGCATGAGTTAACTCACGCAGTGTGACTTAAGTCACGCAAGAGTATTTTCGGAAGTTTGGTTGGGAGCGAACAATTTTTTATGAAAGAAGAGCAGAATCCTTATACTAGGCATCATCAGGCTCCAAATATTTATTATTAGAGTCAAGATCCGTTCAAACTTGACACCATTTGTCAAACTAAACTTTGATACCAAATCTTAAATGTTCATTTCTTTTAATCCAATTATTCATTAAAATCTTAACATGGGCATTTAGTATTCCATATCTCATTTTCGGAAATTCCTAGTTTTCTAAACAAGATCATCATCTTCTCAACGATACATCATGCACCATATTATCTTACGAAATAATTGTTTCATGGTAGTTAAATTGTTTTATGTTTACCCTAAAAAAAATTGTTTTATATTTATCCATCACATGAATAAGCATTAGCTAGCATGTTAATGGTTTTCAACATAAACCTTGTCTCTGATTTGACACATCGTGTGCCACATTATCGCACGCACATTTTTCTTCTCAAATCTGCTTGAGCAAAATCCGGAAGAACAACAATGAAAGCATGATTTCCAGTTAAACGAAAACTAGCCACCAATTCAATTGATTTAAAGAGTTTTTTATTTTATCAAAATCATAAAATTAATTTTATATCATAAATTCATATGAAATTGCTTATATTTATTCAATCATGGATTCATGGCCATACATTCCACTAATCGAAGCACACTCATCAACACTCGAGCGTTAAAATCATTTTTTCTTCCAGGATAATGATTTACCAACTAATATTTTCAATTCATTCTAAACGATAATATCTATGAATTATTTTAATTATTCAATTATGGAGTATTTTAACTTTGCATATAAGAGAACGAGGAGGATTATGATATGATCATGTTTCGAATTTGAGTTTTGTAATCATTAAAAACAATAATAGTGTGCGGTTGAAAGAAATAATACACAATAAATAAAAACATGGTAATATCCTTAAAAAAAATATGGTCCTATAATTAGCCTTTGATCAAACAAAATAAAAGGTTGGATTTGGTGTTAACGAATCTGGTTGGGAAGCAAAATGGGGAAAGCCATAAGGCAAAGGAAAAGACAATTTTTATGAGAAACTCAAATTAAGCTTTATACTAGGCATCACCGGGCTCCAAATATTTATTATTAATATAGGATCATTAAGCTTTCCTCAACGATTCTTTATGGATCTTATTAAATGCTAGTACTTGATTGTTTTTTAATAATATTAAACCTTAATAGCAGTTTTGACCATCTAAGTTACAGGAAGTTACGATTTTGGCCCTCTAACAAAATAAAATACAATTCAGCCTCCTAAGTACTGCCTCCTTTTGCAGTTTTGGCCCTCCATGCCAATTTTGACCAAGTCAATGCTGACTTGGACGCCACATGTGTAATTTTTTTATTTTTTATTTATTTTTAATTATTAAAAAAAATACACACGTGGGGTCCACATCAGCATTGATTTGGTCAAAATTGGTTTGGGGTGCCAAAACTGCAAAAGGGGCAGTACTTAGAGGGTTGGATTGTATTTTATTTTGTTAGGAGGCCAAAATCGCAACTTCTTGATACTTAGGGCGCCAAAACTGCTATTAAGCCTTTATTAATAAGGATTATGTTTAATAAAATAAAAATAAATGCATGTAGTAACTTGCATCTTGTTTCGAACTGGCAAGAAGTTCAACAATACAAAGCCCAATGGGTTCAACCCATGAAAACAAGGCATAATACGATGGTGCAGCACACGAAATCTTATGCGGATCACGGCACAGGAGTGCGCCCTGATTCAATCTCCACCGTCCACGTCAGCCCCAACGGCCTCCTAAGAAGGCACCGCTTTTCACGAAAGTCGTTAACGCTCTCTACGCCAATATAAGGGTGATTCAGCGTCACCCTCAAGGTACGCTACACTTTTACCAATTTTCGTACATAACTACCTCTATCAAATACTAACTTGAGCGTTGAAGTGCTACCGTGTCTGCAAGAACCTTTCTCCTCCACCTTGAAGACTCAACCTCTGCCACACAATAGCACAGTGAACAATCGTTCAACATCCTCGAACATCACCGAACCTATCAATTGGTGCTAGAAGGAGGGGATCGTTCACTGATTCCTCACAATTCATATGATCCTCCACCATAACCATTTTAAACTACAAGTTCCTCCACCACAACGGTTCACATTTATGTCGCTTCTCAAGGAATTATGGTCGAAACTCGTAGAAGAAATGCCACGAGTAGATCTTCCAACACAACGGAAGTGCGCTCAGCGATTCAGACTCTCAAAGACCGATCGATTCTGGTATTATAACCAGTGAGTCAAGGCGAAAACGAGACCGAAGTTTCTCCAATGATCTCCAACTACGCAGTCCCTTCCGCAATGGTGGCTTCGCCACCAATTCCACCGCCCTTCTTCCCCATCAAAAACCGCTTGCGGGGAGCAGAATAATAATCTTTCTCCTCCTCCAGAAGAGGCGAACAAACTCTTGACGAGCTTGGTGAATCTCCCTTTGGCAACAAAACGAGAGATTCAAACGAGTGGAAGAAAATCAAGAGAAGATTCCAACAGAAATTGCTACACAACTTAAAGTAGCACAATGTAATCAACGCAATGCTACATCGGTTCTGGTAGCGGATTCTGTTTTAGTTCCGGCAAAGACTCATTAAAGAGGCGACAATAAGCCACTGGGTGATTCAAATGAAGAAAGCACCAACCGCTCACCTCACTGACACAGTCGCATAGATTGTCCACCTCATCATCGCGATTATAAAATGCAAGATGAATATTCTCCTAAGCACCTCTACAGTCATCACAAAAGAGGCCCATTCAAGATAAGGATTCTATACTTCCTAATTTATCGCAAGTTTGAGAAACCGTCAAAGTTGGAATTTTATGACAACACAAATGATCCTGAAAATCACGTAGAACACATTGATACTGTCCTTAACTATCACTAGACCAGAGGAGCCGTGAAATGCAAGTTGTTCGAGTTGACGTTGAAAGGCACTGCATTGACATGGTTGAAGACAATTCCATTGACTCTTGGTAAGAAATTTGTGAAGAATTCAGCTTTCACTTCATTGCTAGGTGGAAACAACCCAAGGTACTTGCGGTACTTAATGCCATCATTAAAGAGAAGAAGGAAACTCTTATAGAGTAATGATGAAAGGTCATCTTACATTATTCTTAGCATGTTTTTCAGTCATTTTAAGTTAGTTTTCATCCATAATATAGGAGTATTAGAACAATTGTTTATGGTTTTCAGGATATTTGTAATGTTTACTATATTGAGTCATGTAATTATACCTTTACAAAAACATAGTATCCTAGGGTGTTTGTTTTGATGTAATTCAAAAAGAAATCATGCCAATCGGCAAAACATAACATTTGAAGACTTTGGGAAGACCATGAATGAATATTCAAGAGGCCACGAAATACATTGCAAAGGGAGGAATTTCGTTCCCAAGTCCTAATACATTTTATATGGAAGCAAACACCCAAAAAGGATGAAGAAACAGGCAATTATGCGCAGGAAATTGCACTAAAGCGCCCCAAGTGTGATTCCAGGTGCGAAGGAAAATCAATTGCATAAACAGGCAGCATAATATTTTTTTTTTCGATTTTATTTCCTTGGATTATTACGAATTTGACATGATCAGTGATTCAAATGTTTCCTCTTGAAGTGCAGACAGGAACCTCGTTCACAACAAAGCAAAAAGCAGAGCCTCTACTAGTCCACACGAACGGTGCTTCTTCAATTCCCGGTGCTAGCCAAGCAATCAGTGGTTTGGGAGAATTAGGGTTTCTGAAACGTGTAACCTCTGACTTCAGCACAAGGGTTCTATTTATAGAATTCCAAGTGTGTTCTGCAAGTCAGAATTCACTATGTTAAGGAACATCATAAAAAATATAAAACTAAATAGCGAGGTCTTTAAAAGCGACAACGAAGGGTTTAGACAAGAAGTTTTGATATTGGAACAAGTGAAATTAGACAAGGATTGCGAAACATGAGAATAGTCTAGCAAACCTTGAGACAATAAAGTTTCATTCTTCAAGGATTCCAATAGAAATCAACCATGAGAATAGGTGTGGTTGCTTGAGGAACACACTCACTGAAACCGAAAGGATATGTGATAGGCTAAAGAGAAACTTGTCTTTAGAAAATAGGTCCAACATAAAGTTCTAGGTGCAGGGTTTGGTTTGTGAAGGATTTGTCTCCATGACGAACCAATAATCTCAAGACGCTTTTTATTATTATATTTTCTTTTAAAACAAAATACAAAACCTTTCATCTTAAACTCTTCTCTAATCCTTATTGAAAGTTAATTGAATTCATAACTCCCCGTCGAAACGATACTCTTTATTACTACATCGGTAAACCGTGCACTCGCGGATTTACTACATCAAGTTTTTGGCGCCATTGCCGGAGAGTTAGGCAATTTGATTAACTTTTTAATAGTGGTTAGACTGAAAAAAAATATATATATATATATATATATATATATATATATATATATATTCGTTTTCTTTTTCTTTTTGACTTCAACTTTTGGAGTTTTTTATTCTTGAATGCGAAGAACCGTAATAACGATATGGCTGAGGAGCGCACTTCCAAAGAGTATGCACTCCCATATTCAGATGAGCCATACGCTGTTATTGTGTACCCAACAGTCGAGGGCAATTTTGAAATAAAACCTGCACTTATTTACTTAGTGCAGCAAAATCAATTTTTCGGATCACCCACTGAGCATCCAAATCTTCATATATCAACTTTTTTAAGACTCGGTGGAACCTTGAAGGAAAACCAAGAGGCCATAATGTTGTACCTCTTTCCTTTTTCCTTAAGGGATAGAGCTAGTGGTTGGTTTCATTCATTGGAAGTTGGTTCTATCACTTCATGGCACCAAATGAGGCAAGCTTTTCTTGCCCGATTCTTTCCCCATTCTAAAACTGCTCAATTAAGGGATCAAATCACATGATTCACTCAAAAAGATAGGGAATCTCTTTACGATGCGTGGGAGCATTTCAAAGAAATGCTTAGGCTTTGCCCCCATCATGGTTTAGAGAAGTGGCTTATTGTTCACACTTTTTATAATGGTCTTTTGTATACCACAAAAATGAATGTTGATGCAGTTACAGGTGGAGCTTTGATGAATAAAACTTACACAGCAGCATATGCTTTGATCGAGGACATGGCACAAAACCACTATCAGTGGACCAATGAGAGGGACATCACTATTGTTGCTCCTTCACCCTCTAAAAAAGAGGCAGGTATGTACGAAAATTCTTCCCTTGATCATCTATCTGCTAAGGTGGACGCATTCTTTACAAAAATTGACAAAATAAGTGTTAGTGCGATGACACCTACTTCTGTTTCACCTCCATGTGAAGTCTGTGGTATATTTGGCCATACTAGCGTTGAATGCCAACTAGGCAGTGTTGTCGAAGGTATTAAGCAAATGAATTATGCCCAATATAACCAAGGGATGAGGCCAAATCAAAACTTTTATAAAACTCCTCAAAATCCCTTTAGACAAACAACACTAGCCGGTTATGCAAACAACCAAGAAGTCCCTCAAAAATCCAGCTTGGAACTTTTAATGGAAAATTATGTTATAAATCAATCCAAGCAGCTCCAAGAGCTTAAGACTCAAACTGCATTTTTGAATGACTCTCTTGTCAAGCTTACATCAAAAGTGGACTCCATTGCTAATCACACTAGAATATTAGAGACTCAAATCTCTCAAGCATCCCAACAAGTGGCTACCTCCTCTCAAACTCTCGGAGTCTTTCTGAGCCAAACTGAAGCCAACCCCAAAGGCCTTATAAATGCTATTAAACTTAGGGATGGAAAGCAGTTAGAGGACCCCGTTATGAAAACTAAGACAATTAAGCGTGAGGTAGAGAGCGAAAAACCACAAGGTGAGAAAGCCATAGGAGAAAGTGATAAGCCAATTGTTTCACCACCTCATAAACCCAAAATTCCTTTCCCACAAAGGGTTGCTAAGCCTAACCTAGGAGTGATTGGGAGTTTTTCCACCCCTTGTGTGATTGAGAGTGAAACCATTAAGAAAGCCATGTGTGATCTAGGGGTTAGTGTCAGTTTGGTGTCATTGTCCCTTTGTTAAAGGTTGGGTATAGGGTAGAGAAACCTTCTAACCGTCAAGCTAATGACTTTAAATGAGCGCTTCGCGGGAGGCAACCCATGAGTTTTATTGCTTTTATTTTGTTTGTTTTGTGTTATTTTAATTTGTTTTGTAGGTATTTGTCCAAATATGATGCGAAAAAGCGAAAAAAATTTGAAGTCGTTGATCAGAAAGTTTGGGACTGCTCGTGCCTGTCCAAACCCACCAAAAAAAAATTCCAACAAGCTTGGCACAGCCCGTGCCTGTGGAGGCACGGCCGTGCCACCTCAACCCAAAAAAAATAAAATTTCCTTCTTCCCTCTTTCAAACAATACAACATCTTTCATCTTTCGACTTTTCTCTCTAAACCTCCGTAACTCTCTCCAAACTTCACCAAATCACAAATTTTCTAAACCAAAACAACTCTAGACTTCATCCCAAACCCAATCCACCCATCAAAAACAACAACCATCCACCCAAATCCACAAATCACCAAATTCGTGTATCCCTTAACCATAACCCAAAAACCCCAATTTTTTCATCAACCCTCACTACAACACTCATATTTCTCACTTAGAACTCAAACCCATCACTAAAACCACCTTTCCCACACAAAATCTTACCAAAACCTAACCTTCACCCAAACCAACCCAATTAAAATAGGTCAATGGCTTCAAAGAGAAAAGGAAAGGAGGAAAAATTTACTTTATGTTGGTACTAACCCACAGGTGCAAGAAGATCATGGCGATGATAGTGATGATGAGGATGAGGTAGATGCTAACTTGCACGATGATGCGGTGCACCATGACCATGAAGTCGGCGGACAATATGACAATCACCGGTGGACATGGATGCATAATGAAATTCAAAGGATAAGCACCGAGCAACAAAGACAAGGTGTTGAAATCTCCAGGCTGCGGAATGACATCTAAAGGTCCAATCGTATGCATGAATAAAATAACTGCATGCTCTTGGGGATGATGTAACACGTTAACCTCCAAGGTCCTCCTTATGGACCTCAATAAATTGAGAGCTTTCCTCTTCCTTTCTCTTTTCTTCTCTTCTCTTCTCTTTTCTTTTACAAATCATTGAAGATAATGCTTCTCTCAAGTGTGTGTGTGTGTGCGGGGGGGGGGGGGGGGGGGGGGGGGGATTTTTTTTTTTTTTGTTT
>Ga0228711_1009957_pt1 | contig 12676 bp, 5 predicted proteins | sample MedpolnodulmetaG_2_FD_177996 | JGI IMG/M metagenome (GOLD analysis project Ga0228711, IMG submission 177996) | Root nodule microbial communities from Medicago polymorpha collected in Santa Monica, California, United States - brown nodules | ecosystem: Host-associated > Plants > Roots > Nodule...
CTATACTTGAAATTCATGATTTCGAGACGAAATTCGTATGGTCTTCATTGGCTCGTATATGCTGTTGTGTAACCCATAATTGAGTAATTATTGGATTTTTAGATTATACACTTAATTTCCTTCAGTTTGGATATAAATTGTGTATGTTTCGGACAAGGAATGGATTCAGAAAACGCGTTTGAAGTTTGAATTTTACGCTGAAAATTTGCCTACGGGTTTGGCTTGGATTTTTCCGAAATAAGCTAAAACGTGAATTTAAATTGGGTGAATGGTTCCGAAACTTAATATGTATGTTCAAAGGGCTGAATAAGTGTTTGTTTTGAAGTTGAAATGCAGAAAGTTAGAAGCTGACGTAAAAATGGACAACAAAGCTGACATGAGTTTATTTGAGGCTTAAATGGTGTAGAGAATTCAGGAAAATGCCAAGGTGAGTTTCTTAGTTAGTTAACTCTCCCTTTGGATAGTTGAATCATGTCATTGAAATTGTATTATTTACTTTTACTCAATACAAACGAGGTGTTAATGCTTATGCAAAGTCATGATAATGTGAATGAAAATTTATATGATATCAAAGTTATGAAAGTGTTGATGATATGAATTGGTTCTAGCAATGAAATACTAAGACAATTGATGTATATACTTATAGAAATGATTTGAAAGAAAAATTGAAATGAGTAACATGCTCAAAGAAAAACAAAAACAAAAATAAGGTAATGTTCAAAGCTACTTCAAAAATATGACACGCTACTTCAACAGCTATCGTGTTTTCGTTATGAGTAATGATACATAAACATCCTTACGTGGCAATACATCCTTTGACACCCACACAAAAATATGACACGTGGTCATGTGGACCCCACACAAGCACACTCTCTCTTTCATCTCCTCTTCTCTCTTCCTAGTGCATGAGGTGTACAAGGGTGTATGAAAATAATGTGTGTCTATGTAACATTTTCCTTTCGTTATTTGTCCTGTTTTGCAGAATACGACATAGTAGGATACTTTGTTTTTCTTTTTTTATTTTTATTTTTGACTCAGTCATAGTTTGTTGAAGCTTGGGTTCCATACATGATGATATTTTAGAAAAATAAAATAAAATGTGTGTGTTTTGATTGGGCTTTTTGTGCCACGTGTTTGTGTGTGAACGGGTTAATAAAACCCATGTGTGGTGTGATTAGAAAAGGAAATTAAAATCCCTAGTTAAAGAACTGTGAGTGGCGTGAAATCATGTAGGTAGCCGCACCGTAACAGAATATTGAGAGGGAGCTGTACGAGTAAAGAGGAAGAATATTTTGGGTTCCGGTGACAAAAGTATATTCGGCAAACGATCTCCGCTTTGGCTGAAATTTGAGCATGTTATTTTTGTAGTTCATGAAACAAAACAATCGTAAAACCCTAGCTCAGAACGATATCGATTATTGAACGGTTTAGAATATCGCACCAGTCCCTGTAGAGACGATAACACAAAAATACTTACTTTTGATACTACATCAAGGCACGACCATGTCATTGCTAGGTGTAACAACCCGTTTTTCGCTAGATTTATTTTGTTATTTATTTATATGTGTTTATATGTACTTATATGTAATTAATTGTCTCTGTGTGTATTTTGGGATATGATTAATGGATTTCGGTGTTAGAAGGGTATTTTAGTCTTTTAGACTCAAGGGTATTTTGGTCATCTTGCAAGCAAGGGTAAATTAGTAATTTCATGGTGAGAGTTATTTTTAGTGTTTCAAGTGAGAACCATTATTTTTACTAAGTTATTATTCCGTAGTGGTAATTAGTTTTGAACTGGTAATTATTCGATAACTTTTAACCGTTAGTGGATATAAACTTTGGGAGTTAGTTTATAAGTGTTGTGAGTCCATTAAGACATTAAGAGGGCTAAGTCCAATTGTGTAGAAATTATATAAGCATTACTCTTTAAGAAAATTAAGGTTCACAATCATTTTACAAAATCTTGAGAAGAGGTAGAGAGAGAAAGAGCAAGAGAAAGGGGCAAGAGGAAGAGAAGAGGGTTGTAGAGAAAAACTTGAAGAACCAAGAGGAGCTAGAGATTCTATGAGTTTAATTGAAACTTTTGCTAGGATTATTTCTTATTGAGGTAAGGGGGTTAGATTTCATTCATAATCTTTTGTATAATCTCTTTTTCTGCTTAAACTCATAAGTGCTTATTTGTATAAAGTGATTATTATGAATTTAATTGATGAAATTCATGCTTGTATTTTGATGTGATGTTTGGGTAATTGAATTTGTTGATAATCAAGTTGTTGATGATGAAATTACATGTTCAATATATGTTTATATGTATACTTTGTTGATTTTGCTCAAATTGGTATAAATTAGTGTTGTTGATTGTGTTGAATTCATGTTCAAATGAAGTTATTGTTGAATTACATATGTTGTTGTTGCTGATTTGTACCATGGGTATTCCATTTTGTGAAGCTGTTGTTTGAATTGGTGAAGTTTGAGTTAAGTTGTTCATGTGTAGGACCAAAATGAACTTTTGTTACATGAGGTTGTTGACTGAGTTTTTGACATGGTTGAAAGAATTTAACCTAGTAGAATTTTTGTTTTCATGTTGTGGTTGTGTTAGTCGAGTCGTTTGGGAGAAAACGGGTTTTCATGTGAGAAGTCGGTGTTTAAGCGTTTTGCAAATAAGTGATTATGTGAGGTTTTGGAAAATGATTTTTGGGATGGGTGAAACTTGAATTTTTCTGTAGATTATGATAGAGCTAAGTGTCAAGAGCGTGTAGGCGAAAACGGCATCAAAATCCGATTAACGGTTTGAATTTTATGCGCGAAATGATGAAAACGGAAAAACAGAAAAAAGTTGTGTTGTCAGTCGAGCACGGCCGTGCGTGTGCATGGCATGGGCCGTGTGTACACTCTACCCTTCTTGGCACGGCCGTGCGTGTGCACGGCACGGGCCGTGCGTGCTGTCAGGACTTCAATTTTCACATTTTTTGTGTTTTTTTATCCATTTATGTTTTGAATTCGCCTTTGGTGTAAACATGAAAGTTTTAGATAATTTTGTTAGCTTTCCAATGAATTTTGTTTGACTTGAAAATGTTTTGTGGATTTTGAGTTATGATGAAAACATTCCAAGTGGGTCTTGAAGAAACTTTAAGGAAACTTAGCATAACTATTTCCAAGTCGACCCAAAACTAATGGTTGGTTTCCAAACTTCAAAACTATAAGTATTAGGAGTTCAATTAAGAGTTTAAGAGTATTTAACATATGTCTTGTTGAATCTAACTCGGTTTTGTTTTGAAAATGATTTGGTTTTGCAATATAGAAGAAATGATACGAACCTGTCGTAACCTTATGATTTTGATGATTTTGTCGTAGTCGACCGGTGAAACACACATGTATATTCAACTACACTCACATGTGATCTAAGTGTATACATAGTCGAGGCCCTAGAGTTTGTTTACTTGGTGTAAGTCCAATCGTTTCAATTATTTTCAAGTTGTAAAATGAGAAACGAACTTTGTCGAAAATGGTTCTTTAAAGCCGATTACCTTATAAATATTTCGTGAATAGCTTTATATGATTATATGAAGATATGTGAATGATTTTTAGGTGTGAATATGATGTTTATCATAAGGTGTTGTATTTTCTCCTTTACTTGGATTGTGAGAAATAGTATATGTTGTTGAATTATATGATAAAGTCGATGTTGGTGAATACATATGTGTTGAAGGATTGTGATATTCTTGGTGAATACATATATGTTACTTGATTGTGATATTGTTGGTGAACGCATATATGTTAAGTGGTGGTGATTTTGTTGGTGATTACATATATGTTAAATGATTGATAATGATGTGGTGATGACTCCTAATTGAATTATGACTTGATTGATTGTTTGGACATAAATACTTGATAATGCAATTGTTGTTGAGGTGATCAATATAAATGGAGGTTATCCTTTATATTGTTGATGAATATTATGAGGTGATTTTGCATTGTCGAGTCTTTACTTGTATGTCCATGCATCATAGTCATGTTGAGTCTTGATGTTGTAAAAGAGGGTTACTCTTTTACTTCAGTGATAATGTAAGACGGGTGTGAAATCTTACATATGATGTTTTTGTTGCATCATGGGTGACGACCTTGAGGTGATTTGGTACCACATGCATCTAGCAAAGTCTAGAACATTGCATGCATTTGAATAGTTGATGAGTCGTGTCATAATTGAATATGTGACTTGTTGAATTTGTGCATTGGTGAAATTTGGTGAATGTTGTGATTGTGTGGAATGGTGTAGGTGTATATGCACATGAGTGGATTTTGTTGATGGTTGTGAATAATTGAACTATGCTCTAATTACATGTCTTACTTGCTTGTGCTTATACACTTGGTGAATCTATTTGATGATAATTATTTTGGTAATAGTAATGAGGTGAGAATTGTATAAGTATATACATATGATGTGGTGATTCCTTTGATAATGATGATTGCTTGCTTATAACTTTGAAATGATGAATTGTACTTGTTGAGTTAAGCATGCTAAATGAGGAAGAAGTTAAGCAATCCTTTCATTGATTGTTGTTGATAAATGATGAGCTTATGTTGATGACTTGATTGAGATTGAATATGTTTGCTATGCTATGTTAGTATTGTATTGCTTGTTGTGTATTGAATGGTGGATAATAATCATGTGATGTTAGTATTCTAAGAGGGATGAGTATATATGTGATATGCATGAATCCTTGAATGCTTATGTTTGTTTATGTTGATTATGATTGATGTGAAGCTAACCCCTAGTGGTCTGTGGTGGACCGCCTACCTATTTGTATGAATGGGTAGACGGCGTGCAGGATTTGTTTTGTTGCTTGCTTGGTGAGTGCTTGAGGATAGCAGGAGCTTCCTCTGTTTATCAGTTAGAATCTTAGATTAGGTTCTGATTAGGTGTCAACCTTTATGATATTCTGGATTTATTTATGTTGTGGAGATTTTGCCCATTTGTCGGGTTTTTGAGATTTTATTTATGGATGTATGTTGATCTTATGACATGTATACTTTGGTGATGTATGATTTATATTCGCTGCGATTGTTGAGAATTGTTACAAATGCATGTTGTTGGATTTTTTTTTTGTTGAAGATGTAGCGTCTATTTCTTGAATAAATGCTTTATTCGCGTGTATTATCGCTTTAATTGAAATAGGGCGTTACAAGTTGGTATCGGAGCCTGGTTAGTTTTGTCCAGACTAGTATTCGTTGAATTTCCTGTTTGTACTCGGATGGTATTGAATTACATTCGGTACTTGTTGTGTTGTTCCGTTCTTTTAGGTGAGTTTGAGTTTAGTGGGGGAGTAGCAGGTTGTTTCAGATTCGTTGGTTTGGCAAGGGAAGGTATCTTTGGCTGCGGAGGCTCAGTTGGTTGTGGTTTGTGGTTAGGTTCCTGTTGATTTTGAATTGAATGATGTTTGCTTCACTGAAGGAAAGTAGTGAGAAAGGAATTGGTGATTTGCCGGTAGTGTAAGAGTTTCCAGAAGTTTTCTCGGACGACATTACTGAATTACCGCTGGAGAGGGAAGTTTGCAATTGATTTGGTACCAGGAACGAGTCCTATTTCGATTGCGCCGTATCGGATGTCTGCATCAGAGTTGGGTGAATTGAAGAAGCAGTTAGAAGAGTCCTATTTCGACCGACATATGTTAATTTATTTTGACCAACCATATGTTACTTTTTTTTTTTACAAATATGTTGTACTTTTTTTTAAATGGCTTATACGTTGCATGCATCTTTTGTTAAATGGCTTATGTCACTAATGGCTGATTTGTTTATCAATTGAATAACATTGGTAAATGTTGCACGAATATATGGGTTATAAGATGGATGAGTTAGTTTAGGTGATATATAAGAGTTTTTACATCTGTAAAAAAAAAAAGAGTTTTTACAAAAAGATAAAAAAGAGTCATAAGGTCATAAACTTGGCTCCTCCTACTAACACGATACACTAATATCACTCCTTCCATCCTTAATCTTCGGTACTTTTAGTTTTTATGTTTGTCTTAAAACCTTGGTTTAGTAAAAACAAAGATATAAATAATGGTTTTTTATTTTATTTTAATATAACGACGAAAACCAAAATTATGCATTAAATGAACTTTGTTTTTGGTAATAAATTTTCATTATAATATGAAGATTCATCACTTGAACTTATATTTTGTTTATAAGTGGTTGTAGGGAATATTTCTCTAATGTATCTTTCGGTGTCTTTTAATCAAGCTATTGGTGGTACCACACCGATTTACTACGGTGGTTTTTGCTTATCTTATGACCCTTAAGAGGGAGGGTTAGCTCACTTATATGGCTCTTGTACCTGTTACTAGTGTTATGATTGCACGATCATTAACTCATTAATATTTCTATTTCAAAGGGTAAAAAGAATTGAGCCATAATCATATCTTAGCTTAGTCCAATAACCCTAAAACTCAGTAAAAACAGAGATAAAAAAAGTAATAGAAATGTTATCAACACTTTTTTTTCTTCTAACATTCTTATAATACTCATTGATATAAAAAATTAAGCAAATAATAGATATATACGGTATAATGAAGATAAGCCGTATGCCAATTAATAAAGGATCAATTAATATAGTAGGTACTATGTTTGTCGTCTGATCCTTTATTTTTTGAAGTATGTCGATCCTACAATTAATATAGTACCTACCATTAGTTTAATACCTTTTCCGAATGAGCAATTAATATAATACTTACCAGCTTGACGTTCATTTATATTATATTCTAAGGCTAACAAAGTAAATGATCTTTATAAATATTTTGTTTTTTTTCCTAAAAACAGTTAAACTTTCTAGTTTTATAAAAAAAATTCATAATCATTTATAGGTTTCGTAAAATTTTCAATCATTGTAAAAAAAGTTTTGTAGGGTCTACGTGAGTTTAGCTAAGTTGGCAGGGACATGCATTGTTATATGTATGTGTCGAGGTTCGAACCCCAGATACACCATTTATTTATCTTAAAAAAGATGAATTTTAACCACTAAACTACCTAACTAAAAAAAATTGTAAGCATAAATAACAGGAAAGAGTCGAACCTTCAAAATAAAAAACAGCAAAGAATAGGGTCCCTCAAAAAAAACTGTTAGGAAACATGGCATTCATGGAAAGAAGGAGGGAAAAACTAACAAACTATTTGTATTGATTGAAAAGGAATATTACAAATGATGAAGTTATCCCACTAATGGCGTTGTTACAAGTATATATACTACTACAAACTAGTATCTAACATTTATCTCTAATAAAAACAAGCAAGGGTCTGTATGCCATGGCCCTCACTACATTTTTAAGTTTCTCAATACCATGCCCATGCAATTTGGTACGAGTGTTCGAGGAAGAGAAAAAAAATGGCATAAACGTCATGGCATATGCAGCTGGGTAGTGGAGAGAGAGATAAGAATTTGAAGAAATAAAAGAGAGAGAAAGTGGATAGCGCGGGCCAGGAGCCTGGCTTTCTCAAATAGCCTAGAAAAAAATAACATAATAACGGTCAATTGAGGTCGTGACTTAGTTAGGACATTTTATTTTATTATTTTTAATCGTGTTGTATAGTTGGCGGAGCCGCCCAATGTATATCAAAACGTGTTGTATTATTGCTAGAAATATATATACACATGGCCCTCACTATACAGTATTTCTGGGTCCGCCCCTAAATGTGTGTTGGTGGACTTAAATAAACTGACTTATTAAAAATGTCTGAATAATGTTGCCGAGTGTGTTATTTCTTTTTCAAATTCTTTTTGTGAAAATAACTTTTATTCATTTTCATAAATTTAAAAAATAATAATGTATGTTTATTTATTAATTTTATTAGGTCTACGACAACCAACATTTGAAGGTGAAGGAAGGTAGGGCTTAATGATATTATAGATGCAGTCGAAGAAACAGAATGAAGTAATAAGTAAGAGGAATAGGTTGATGATATACCAATTCCAGAACTGAGGGAGGAGAATCCACAAAAGTGTGGTAACAAGCCCGGTAAAATGGAATATGATCATAGTACTTGGGAGGCTGAAGTCAGCCATGGTTGTAACTGCGTGACGAAATAGAGCTGTTAAAAACAAGGGAAAAGTTGGATTTGATTGTTGGAAGGGGTTGCTATTTTTTTTTTTACCAACGGAAGGGGTTGCTATTTGAACCTTGATACTTAATTCCAATCGAAGCCAATTCCATGCTCATCAGAATAGTATATAATCATTTTGTATTTCCGATGATATTGTGATTAGAGGTGTCAACAGAGCCCCAAATTTCAAAGTCCACTTAAAAAAGTCTTCACCAAGCCCACTAAATTAAAACTCCCTAATTGAACAAAATACTTGGGACCAAGCCCACTATAAAATCTATTTATTTGTGGGCCTAAAAAAGCTCCACTATAAAGGTAAAAAAAAGTTTTTTTTCCCAGTAAAAAAAAAGTTTTTCCGGTAAAAAAAGTTTTTTTCAATAAAAAAAAAGTTTTTCCGGTAAAAAAAAAAGTTATTTGTTTTTTAAGAAAATGTTTATAGAAATTTTGGGGCACCGGGGCCTTTTAATTTTTTTATTTGTGGACTTGCATGAATGTGGGCTTTTTAATCTTGTGAATTTTCAAGTTTCCTTACTACGTGGATTGAAGCCTAAACTTCAAGGCCCCATGATATTGACACCTCTACTTATGATTGGAGAATGACAAGTTTTGAAAAAAATAAAAATGGTTGTCCATAAATAGTTTTTTTTTCCTGATGAAAAAATTTGTAACGTAGGAAGTGTTGTCCTTCAACAAACAAAATTGTGATGATTTATAATTTAAGGGTAGTGATATTTGTACATCCAATTGATAACAACTTTGTTTTTCTCTTTTTTTATTGGTCAAAAATAATGGAGAGAGAAAAAAGAAGAGAGAGGATAAGAACGGTTGTCATAAAATAGCTGTACAAATATCAATTCTCATGATTTAATAAGTAGCTGCCGCGAAACCCCCTGGCATTCGGTATCTTTATTTTTGAGGTAAAATGACTAATTTGGATATGAGCAAATTTGATTTTAATTACTTGAGTGAAGGATATTCACGTAATTACATAACATGAATACACGTTGTCAAGTATCAACATTTCTGCTTCGTGCGGTGCCCATATTCGTGTATGATTCATGTACTTGGAACATTTATTTCGCGTAGGGCAGTGCTGGAATTGTCAACGTTTTCTGCTTCGGGCTGGTATTTTTCTATGCCCTTTTACGCTTTGATTTATGCTGAGTTACTAGGAGCAGATCACCTGCATTACTTCCACAACACATCATATTTTTACTTAAAATGAATGTTGAATTTATAAATCAATTCACTTATAAAGTGTTTAACATTAACTTTTTTTTCAATATAACTAGTTACAAACCCGTGCTTCGCACGGGTTGAATATTGCGTTTTTGAAATATTTTGTTATACACGATAAATAAGCAAATTACAGAAAATAAATAGCTGCATTTTTCAAAGAAATAGCTGTCTTTTTTACATTTTAGCAAATTAAAGGAAATAACGTAACAGAATTATTGCATACGAATGATCAAATTTAAGGAAAATGCAAACTTCATAAATGTGAAAAGCAACTTACAAAGCGCGTGACACCAAAACTTTAAAAAAAAAAAAAATCAACTAAATATTAGTATTACACTCCAAACAAATTCTACATTCTACAAAAAATAATATAATCCGAAAAAACCTTAGCTACAACAACCAAATGAGCACATTGTTTATCTAGAAGAAAACTCATGTCAGTGTCAAAAACAATAAACACTGCATCATCAGTTTCATCAGATGCTTGGAGTTTAACCTTATACCTGCCAACAACAAAGAACAATGGTTTTAACTATCATACCAATTGATTGAAGGACCAGATCATCGATCACAACCCTATATATATAGAAATCAGACCTAGGCACAATTTGTATAAAGAAAGTATGTATAACATATTACTACCTATGACAAAATTAAGGGACCCCATCGCCTCAGATTTCTATTAATAAATCATAGTCAATTAATCATTAAGCTATGAGTAAGGTTACCATCCAAGTGAAAAGTCCATAGCTCTAGCTGCGGCTTCTTTGTCTTCATCAAGTTCAGTTACAGGTTTATGCCAAACAGCATCTAGTGCTATCCCTATTTGACCTCTTTGTTGTTCCTGAATTATCAATCAAATAACACAAAGATTATTGATATTTTCCGCTTCATTATATACTTCTTGTTTTGTTTATTAAGAAATGCTAACAATACACTCCTTTCAACACCCGAGATTAATGTTTTAAACATAAAACTGGAGTTTGAACCTATGAGACTTTCCAAACTTGACCAAATAAAAGGAAAAATCATATACCATGTAAAATGTCATGAAGAGATCCATTAGATGCAAACTCATAAGCCAGAATACGGGGGTTTCCATCAACGCAATATCCAAGCAATTGCTTCAATGGGCTGCACTTTTAACAATCTGAGCTCCCTGCTTTGCAGTCTCAGAAGTATGATAGTTTCCATCATTCCCTGCAAAATGAAACTTATTGTAATACTTTCATCAAATTGAAATCAGGTAATATAATAAAACAAACTAACACAGTAAAGTGTTGTAAACAGCATCCCAATCATATATTATGGGACAAATTCAGGGCAAATAGAAATACCACAAAAAAGGAATGAATTATTATGTATTGCAAACTATATATATTATCCCCGATGCACTCCTTGTTCAGGGTTTTTTACAACATACGGTCCATCACTTTCCGCAGCCTTGAGAAAATCATCCTCTTCGCAACAGCCGAAACAACTCATGATTCTTTCCTAATAAAACCAATTCATAAGCCTGTCAGATCATACTAACAATAATTCACTTATAAGCTTGAAGATATAGTACATTCGAAAAAATAACACTTCCATGTAGATTCCCAGTCCAAACACATTCAGTGCTATAATTAATAGGGGTGGACAAAATAACTAAAAACTGAACCAAACTGTTGAACTAAACCGAACTGAACCGATATTAAACTGAACCGGTGAATTAAAGTTTAGAACCGAATTGTATTTTGTGGATCAGTTAGTACCTGAACTGTTTTGAAAAATAAATTAGAGTTAACTGAACCCAAATTGATCCAAAAGTCAAAAGCACAGATCTATTCCTCTCTTGCGATTCAACCAACAAAACCTAGAACGCTCCATCGTGACTCGTGATCCCTCCATCTCCGGTCACCGTCGTGATCAGTCACCGCCAGGATTCATCTCTGGTCACCGTCGTGATCCCTCCATCTCCAGTCACCGTCGGGATCCCTCTGTCGTGATTCATATCCTGTCACCGTCGTGATCCCTCTATCTCTGGTCACTGTCGTGATCATTCCGAGGTACCCATTTCATTTATATTCATCAAAATTTCCTCTCAATTTCATATGCATTTCATATGTTGTGTATGTTAGGGTTGTGCTCAATGTTCTTTGTTTTTCCATTCTGGATCAAAATTTCATATGGGTTGTTCATTCTACAGCTGATGCATGATTGATTTATATGGGTTTCATCTAAAAATTCATATGGGTCAAAATTTTATAAGGTTATTGTTTGGTTTGTTGTGTTTTTCACCGAGTTTGTTTAATAAGCATTGTCTAGTGTGGCTTTAGTTTCACCATAGAAGAAGCATGAATAATCTCTCGCAGATTTGAATATTTAAGAAATGGTGGAGAAATTGTCCTTGATTTATACTGTATGTATCAAAGTTATTAGTACTTATTTATAAGCATTATTTATAAGCTTTGTGTATAAATCAAAAGAGCTTATGTAGAAGAAGCATGAATAACCTCAACAGATTTGAATATTTAATAAATAGATGTCATGTTTTCAATCTCAAGGTATATTTAGGATGGTTTTTTTCACTGAGTTCATTTGCAGCAATGCATTAGTTTCAAATAAGCCAATCCAAATAATATGATAACAGCTTATAATTTGTTGATTGTTATTGTTTGATTGGTGATTTGTAAGTCCCTGCAATTTGACAGCTTATATCTAATGTATATTTACATTGACTACAAATTCTTTGAACAAATACTTTTGTCTCATGAAACTTTGTTGAATGCTTAGTTTCATTGAATGCTTAGAAACTTTGTTTCTGTTCACTTTATCCAACAACAGTAGGGTCCCTTGTCTGCTGTTTTACAATTTCAGAAAGTTGCTTAACAAAATCATTTCATTCATTTTTGGGATGACAATGACTTAGCCTTCATATACATTTTGGCATGGGTTTCTATGTAAAAGTAACTAGGCGTAGAATTGATGCTAGGACTGAGCTTGATAAATATCTCAGCAAAGAATGCAAACCTTATATTAAGTCAAATCAGTTTGACATTCTAAATTGGTGGAAAGTTAACTCGTCTCGATATCCCATTTTGGCAAGTATTGCTCGCGAGGTGTTGGCTATTCCAGTGTCTACTGTAGCATCAGAATCTGCGTTCAGTGCTGGAGGAAGGGTGTTGGATCCTCATCGCATTAATCTTACACCTAAGATTGTGGAAGTGCTTGTTTGCACTCAAGATTGGCTAAAAGGATCTCCTTTCTCAAACTTATTTGATGACGACCTTGAAGAACTAGAAACCTTTGAGCAAGGTAAATTCTGCTATAGTAATTGCTACTTTTGATTTGATATTTG
>Ga0228711_1009958_pt1 | contig 12675 bp, 10 predicted proteins | sample MedpolnodulmetaG_2_FD_177996 | JGI IMG/M metagenome (GOLD analysis project Ga0228711, IMG submission 177996) | Root nodule microbial communities from Medicago polymorpha collected in Santa Monica, California, United States - brown nodules | ecosystem: Host-associated > Plants > Roots > Nodule...
AAAAAAAAAAAAAAAACTTCAAAAGTTGGCAAAAAAGAAGCTTATGAGAAAAAACACAACAACTTGGTTAATCAAATCATTAGCTACATAACATATTGGAAGAAAAATATTAGAGTAATAACACAGGTCATGTTGCTCAATACCTTCTTGATTATCAATAATCAAATCACCACATTTAAGAATTGACATGGATTTAAAAGCATCCTCTAAAAAAATGGATTTAGAAGCATATTTGATTTTGCCATCCGCATCACAATGCCAATGTAACCAAGATTTTTCCGTCCAAAATTCCTCCTCATTATTAAGAGCTCGCTGAAGATCCAATTGTGCTTTAGCTTCTTAGCCAATTAAACCCATTACTAACACCCAAAAGATAAAAATTTAATTTTGCACAGTATCAACCATTGTCAAAGTGTAACAGAAAAAACCATTGTCAAAGCCTCTTCCACCCGAATGAAAGTCATTGGAGAGATTGTTTGCAGGAATGAAAGCTCCAAATCGTTAGGAAGATTTCTACCTCAATTGGAAAAATTAAGCTAGAAAATAAAACATTTTTTCTTCATTGATTGACTGTTCCAGAAAGATATTTCATCTAGTAAACTATTCACCATGATAGCAGTTCACGCGTCATCATCTTAAGAAACATAACAAATTTCAAACATGAAAGAAATTAAAATTAAAATTAAAATAACATTTTTTTCAGAGTTTCTAAATCCAAGTCTTGGACTAGCACTCATAAGCCCAAAATTAGATATATCTAAATCCCTCGGTGGAGGAATTCAATGTGTGCTCCTTGTGAAGCACGTTTCATCCATAACAAGTCTTGTGAAATGTTGAACAATATAGGCACATCTGATTTCTGAAAACCAAGTTGAACATTCAGAGTAAGAGTCTTCAACGATGAGGAATTTGCAAGTATGAACCGAATCAAACTCATAACATGTTTAAAGTTGGTTCGAACTTTGATATTCACTGTCATAAGTTGACTAAGGCAACAACTACTGCACTCTAACTCTTCCACACAACCAGCCGCTTGTGTCTTATAACCTTTGTCATGATAAGTCTACATTATAAAATATAAAGAGTCATATTATGACAATAAAAAGACAGGCCAAGTCTAGAACCAAAAACAAAAAAAAAAAAAAAAAAAAGCAGAGCTAGGAAGCATAGGGTATTCATAGTCACCTCTAAAACAAGTTCCACCAGGTTAGAAGCACTTTTGAGTACACTAACAATATACAAAAGTTCTCCTCTTTCATCCAAATTCACGTGATCTAATTTCAGATACCTCAAGCTTATCAGCTGTGATGGATGAATGATACCTGCATACAACATCTATGCATACAAACAACAAGCTATGAGATATATTTGTACAACGCTTCAAAGGGAAAATAACATAACATAACTTTCAATGTAAATATTGGATTGGATGATCAATCAAATTAACTGACCTTGGAACCAAATCCCATAGTAAGCCTCTGAATTTTTGGCAAAATTTTATTCAAACTAGATACTCCATCCTGATTAAGTACAAATGTAAGATCAATAAGATTCTTTGCTTTCTCCAAACAAATTGATTTGATGGCCTGAATCTGTTTTACGCCGATGACCTTGGCCTGAATATGTTCTATGCCAAGGACCTTGAGAGTAGGAGCAGATAACTCAATACAGTCATAACCAACACAACTTACAATGTAGAGCTCTTCAAGTAATGGGCTACCAGAAATAAGATTCTCAAGTGCACCAAACTCAAATGTAATAGATTCAAAGTGAAAGTGCACCAAACTTTTAAACCCACAGAAATTAGGCGGAACCAACAATTTAAAATTACATAATCGAACATGAGTCAATTCCTGAAAAGAGAAGAAATGAGATGGCATTCGACAGGGCTCCCATTTATTGGTCGTAAGTTCAATAAATTTAACACCTTTCCTTGACAAAAACAGAATCCATTTGACAATGTATCCATACGTGATGGTGAAGCCAGAAGGGACAAAAAGTGTAAACTTATTTATCGGCCCATTGTGGAGGAAAAGAACTTCCGTGATAATAATACAAACCTCAGGGGTATGGTCCTTAAAATCCTCCAAGTCGTACAAATCAAAAAATTCTTGGTCAAACTCAAGCCGTGGGAATGAAATCCATATATCCCTCCACTTTCTAGACAGAATACTGGTCCTAGCTAGGTCTCGGATGTTCAAGTGTTGTAGGATGCCATCAATGACATTACTTGGTAAATCACTGATTCCATCGAGGTGATCATCGTAATTGGCCTTCTTGTTAGACAGAGTCATAAGTGAACTACAAATTCAAGCAAAAGAGTTAATATTATGAAGAAAAAAATGCACCCTATCTCAACTATGGAATGGGAATTCATGTGTAGAAAACTACCCACATCGTTCAACTAGTAAATAGGAATTGATACTTAATCAATGACTAGCCATATTATAAAGACAAAAATGAAGAGGTAAACTCAAATTAAATAATCAAATGATGCTGAGATAATAGTTCACGCTGTTGATATTATAATCAATTCATCGATCGAAAAGAATTCCCTATATGTGAAATCAAGAAATGAGTAAACTTGCAGAATACCTGATTTTACATTGTGACCATAACACTTGTTGTGTTTTTTTAACTATGATTCATGCTTCAGATTATTATGCGCATTTGATGTTTTGCATCATTCTTGAAAAGCATGTGTTATGGTCTAACTTCAAAATACTTGAATCATAATAAAAAGACTTGAGTATAACTTCAGAGTAAAACATTGAAAATACTTAAGTGATCAACTATGGAGAAGACATAAAACACAACACTTGGAAAAATTAGAACATTTGAATATGCATTGCTGCTACGAACCCAGGGAAAGGCTTATAATTGATACTACAAAAGATAGGGAGAGAACAGGAAATAAGAATCTCACAAATCTAAAAAAGTGAACTCAATGGTAGTTGATAACAGAAGATGAAACAATAATTGAATGGATGAATTCTAATATCTATGCCTCCTCCAACAACCAAATCAGAGAGTAAAATTGGGGAATTAGTGCCAAGTAAGAATTTCACTTATCACTCACCAAAATGAAAGTTCCCCCAGCGTGATGGTGCAAGGCAGGCGAAGCTTGACAACTTATATAAGATCCCTTGATAACCAAATTATAGTAAGAAAATTAAGAACTAGCCAGTTATTCATTACTCTTATCATAAAGTATAAACTATGCATGAGTTTTACATCTTTATTCTATTATTTATCCTTCATGAGTTTTACAATAAAATTTAACAAATTACTATATGGAAAGATATTTTAGTATCAACAAGCAAATTTTCAAACACTGAGAGTTGTTGTGAAAGATTGTCAACGTACTCCCCCTCTCCAATCATTGCATTATAATCATAATCATAATATTTAAACATACAAGACAAGCTAAGCAAATGCTCCTTACCACTAACACCCAATTTAACTTAACTGACAACATTTGTTTGACTCTTTGCTTAACATACACAAAGAACTATGACAAGAACATAGCATATTTCAGGCCACTCACTCTAGAGCTATGAAGCACAGATACTCCTTGGATTAGGCGTCCCGGTGTCGGTGTCAGATACATATCGTGTTTGACACCAACATGACACTGACACATATGATTATACTGAATTATGTCATTTTGTCACGTTATTGTCAATGTCAATGTGTGCGTGTCTGAGTATGTGCTTCATAGCTCTAGAGTAGTTTGAGACTTAACTGCACATTCATGGTTTGTTTAGATTGACTTATTTGAGCGTATCTATTATAATAAACACTTGTGAGACTGTCTCATAAAGCTTATGAAAACAACTATCCATAAGTTGTTTTCAGCTTATTTTAATGAAAACAGCTTATAACTAATATGAAACCAGTTGAGATTATTTAATCATTTGTTATAAAAATAGCTTAAGCATAAGCCCTTATATCATTTCTTATGCATAGATCGAAACAGAACAAACCATTAAATTGGGTTTTAGGGTTCGTAAGCCAGATTAGAGGGAAAGAAACTGAAAGAATAAAATTGATACAAGAGTAGAGTAGTAATCAGACGAAGAAGAAGAAAGAGGTACCTGGCCGGCCTAAAACGGAAATGCAACGGTGAACGTCCGGCGTTCCGTCGCTGTGCGCACGACTCCTCTCAAAACCCACATACCAAAATCCCTTTTTGAAAATGGGGAAAGAGAAAGGTTGGCAACACACCTTCTAAAACACTTTCCAACATAGATTTGGTTAAAATTCACATGGAACCACGAAAATCATATAGGACCTACATGATTTAGTGGGACCCATGTGAATTCTAACCAATGAAATAGAATGTGTTGTGTTAGAAAGTGTGTGTTAGAAGGTGTGTTGCTAGCATTCCTCAATGGGGAATTTATCCCAGTAAGATTCCCACTTTTTTAACATTCATGTTCATTCAAGGGTTAAATATGTTGATTCACTTTTGGTCTTTTTAAAGTAAACTCATAGCATTCATATTTTTAAATAAAAATTTTGCATAAAAATTTATAATATTACAAGGATCTCTCCCAAAAAAAAATTAGAATTCTTTACTAAAACATTAATTAAATAATTATTGTCATTTCGTCTTTTTTAAAAACAAATTCATTTTATCAATAATAAAAATATAAAAAAATTCAATTCATATGACTGTCACCTTCTTTGTATGATACGTTCTTTGACGAAGATTAATCATTCTTAAATGGCGATAGAAACTCATACCGATAACATCGTAACTAAAATAAATACATATAAAAATCTTGATCCACTAAAAATATATTAAAACACTTATGAATTGCCCTTATTCATCCATTTCTTGTTTTAACAAGATTTATAAAATATAATTTGAAAAATATATTGACAGATCAGATTATAAAATCTCAAAAGAGCCAACACCCCACCCCATATGAAACTAGTTACAACGACAAATTACAATTAATAAGTTAACACAAGAAGTAAACACTTAGCGAACCTCATCCAAGATCTGCTACAAACGCTCCAAACTCAGGCATGTTGGACTTTCCCGCTCCACTTGATCACCGACCATCATCCCAAGGACATGGTATCTGATGCGGCCTAACCTTCTGTCGTGTTTGCATACTGCAGGTCCCTTTATTGTTCAACATCAATCACATCAAGGGCCTTTTAATCACATAGTCTCGAATCTTTTCCCTCCGTCTAGGCAAGATGTACGAGTACAAATGTGAAACGCTAAAATACCAACTAATGTATCCAAATGTCATCTCAATACCATAAATGGCAAGCGGTCCTAAGTCCTCAACTGACAACACACGGTCAATAATTTGTGTATAATGTTGAGACACATGTGTCAGGTCGTCACTTGAGAAGTTGACTTATGTGGATGTCTTGGAATGATTTGGACCATGTTAAACTCTCACAGCACACGCTCCGACAGATAACAGACCACGCGAGGTTCGTATCAGAGCCAGACTTAATAGGTGTTGATATTCTCAAACGGGTGTGTTTGGCGATGTTGTGTGTACATGTAAAAGATACAATCAGTAGTTATGATCAAATGTAGGTGCACTATGTAAGGATTTGGGACAATTAGACCCTTCGTTAGAATGGACATCTTAGCACATTTGATTGTCTCTCCACCGTGTAAGTATCCTGATAATCCTTATCCCTAACTCCCTCGAAATGATGAAATATCCCATCATGCATCAATATATACCAATCGGTACGTAATACATAACAAGACATGTTTAATATTTAAATAAATAACAATTTCATTGTTATACCTGAAGCAATGTCGCATATCTAGCTAGTTGATGGGTCTCATAACAACATGCAGTGGTAAGTTCTCTATACAAGTGAGTAAGGCTAGTCACTCTCCATGCAAAATCATTAACCAACTCAAGGTCATAGAGGTACTTCAAATATGTTACATCAATGTAGGTGGCGCTCTTGTTAATAAAGAGTATGATGCCTTCGAAGAACAACAAGTATATCCGAACAACCTGATCCTGATGCTATTGTATTTTCTCCTTATCGCTCTCCACCTTAGCTGCAACTGCTACATCCAAACGATTCAGCCAAGAAGCTGAAAAGTGCATGAGCACCCTCTGTGGCTTCCATTTGATAGTCAGCATCCTTCATATCAGCATGTAACAACTCAATCTTAAACACTACCGCCTCAGGGCTTGGACGGAAACCCTATATAGTGAGGGTAAGATCTCATGCCCATCCCCAGACTTCCCTCGGGATAACTTTTTCCCCGTCTCCATTCCCGCTAAGAATTATTCTCCGCTTCAAAGCCTCAAACATTGTGAATCGTTTCACACAACTCAACACAAAATTATGTTCCTCATTTCTAAAAGAGTGAATTAATTCACATATTAAAAAATTGATTTGATTTGCAAACCGATTCACTAAGGCATGAAATTTTTCAAAGCATTTTTCAAAGAGTCGATGAATAGATTTACAAATAAGATACTTTTACAAGTTATTTTTAAAACGAGTAAATCAGTTCATGTAATACAGTAAATTGATTCGCATAGTACAAAAACTCAAAACATAATTATTAGAAAGATTTCTTAGGATGAGACGATAAAATTATTAAGGGATACTCGTATACATTTTTTATTTTATTTTTACATAAGATCAATTCAAGTTGCATTCAGTTTCAGAAGTCTAAAATTGACAGAATCCTAACTGTATACATAAGCAAGCTAGATAGTGTAAGTTTAAAATAGGCCCACATTACACATGCGTAACTTATGCCAAAGTTAAAATTAAAAAAAAACTAGGAAAGAAGAAAAGAACAAAACAAAAAACCAAAATAAAAATAAAAACAAAAGTATAAATATGAAGTCATTCAAAATACGATGTGATCTTTGTATAAAGGAGTTGAAGCTCCAACGACAAAAAAACTCATTCCATCTTTCTCTTTCTCTTTCATTTAATAAACTAGTAGTTGTATCAAACTCATTCAATTCAACACCCATAATAACCTCACACATTATGCTCCTGAGGTGTTAGAAGATGACCACAAGGGGTGTCTTTGTTGGGGTTTTTGTTTTCAGATGTTATGCCTATATACGACGTCTTTTGTTTGTACTTCATCGGTCTTCGTTCGTCTTGTGCAGGGATCAAATTTTAATAAATTTTTGCCGATTCAAAAAAGAAGAAGATGACCACAAGGATTATAAATATAGTAGCTAATGGCAATTTAGGGGAAAGCAAAACACAGGGTCCAATTTGAAGCAAACAACCATTCCTTAATTAGGGTGGTAACATTGTACCCATATAAATAGCAATAACCACTAGTCATCATATTACTAACTCCAAATAAGATAAAATGTAAATGTGTATTTTCTGTGAGCCATTTTTTAACAGTAGGTCTTTTTCCGTTTGTTTAAAATAGGAATTAAATACATTTTTAGCCCCTTTAATTTTGTTGTGATACACAAATTCAGTCCTCAATTTCTAGATCTAAAATACAGTCCCCCCATATTTCTAAAAATTCCCATCGTTAAATTTTGAACTTATTTTTATAGATATGTTATGTTGAATATTAAGCTAACAGGTAAGGGAGGATTCCCTAAAAAAAATGTAAGGGGTGATATAACAATGCATATTTTTTGGAAAATCAAAACTATAGTCCCCCAATTAAAAAAATTATGATTTTTTTTTTCACATTGAACTTATTTTTATTGACGTGACATGTGGAATAATAAACTAACAATACACCTTTATGAAATGTCATCGGATAGATGATTTGACAACGCATATTTTTTTTATTTCTTTATTTCTTTCTTTTTTACAAGTTAAAAGTTGTTTTAAGACAAAGATTAGGGCGGTGTCTAGGGTGGGAGACCTTGATAGGTCTCCTACTGTGCATGACCTTTTAGAGCCGTTGGATTGAATGAGCACACAATAAATGAAGTACACTTGATATTTCTCATTTGTTTATCATCCGCTCGGATTTCTCTTCAGTATGCTTTCTCTCTAATCTCATATTTCTACCATTTGCTTCTTCCTCACAATATCAACACGTGCAAAATTTCCAAGGCATGTAAACCTAATAATAACTCCAAATCTCTGATATAGATCCAATAAATTCAAACATGCATATTAACACTTTTAAGTGCAAATTAATGGGATAAACCCAATAAATTCATACATTGATAATCAATGAAGAAAACCGGTAAAGTTGTGACTTTTAAGCTTCAACTCATCACCACCAATGTTCAAACTTTCATATTCATTAATTAAAGAGGGGAGAACAAATCTGCAAAGACTAACACACCTTCAACCAATAACACAGCCCATAAAAATCACAAAAAGTTTCAAACCTTTTCAACATCAATGGTGTTGTGCGTTTCTGTCCCAAAATCATGACCCAATAAAAAAAACCCAGCCCCATCAATAGTTCACACATTCAAAGAAGTATGGAAATAGAGAATAGAAAAAAGAAGGGTGTTCCATGTCAATGGTTGCTGCGAATTTGGGAAAGTGAAAATGAAAGTAAAAGTATTAGGTGTTGGCTATAAGATAAGATCTAGAAAAAAGAAGGGTGTTCCATGTTTAATGGGTGCTGAGAAAGAAGAAGCCTAACGGAGAGGAGAGAGAGAACAGAGAAAGAGAGAATGAAATTAAAAAATTTGGTATTGCCAGTGTATGTTAAGAACTCTGGAACTTCAATATCAAACCATTAAACATTATTTTTCTTGGTCTCTCATGGTGGGAGACCTATCAAGCTCTCCCACCCTAGACTGAGCCAAAGATTAGACTCCAAAAATATTACATGATAAGCAAATGCAAACTATGTTGGCATCTCAAAGCAAACATCTTTCATTTACAACATCTTAGTAAATATATTAAAATAAAATAAAGAAAACTAATTAGCTTGGATACTAAAAGTGGAGTTTGAGTCAGGTTTGTTAACTGTACAACTTAATCTATAAGTTAAAAGTAGATTAAAAATAAAATGAAAATACAAAATTTTGGGACATAGACCTAACACATGAAAAAGAAAATAAAAAGATGTTTTTTTTTTACACATTTTCGTATAAGTTTTATTTTTATGATATGGAAAATAAAGTAAGATGATTTAATCTACATGTGCATTTCAAAAATTCAATGGTGGATTTTTTTTTGAAACATTATATTTTTTTTAAGAGGCTAAAATAAATTATATTACCACATCAAAAGAGTCCCCCTAGCACAACGCGTACCAGGGAGGAAACTGAAACACTACATTTTTGGATTTGAAAACGGGGGACTAAAAGTGTGAATAAGTGAAAATAAATAAATCAAAAGAGCAATTAAGCCTATATATGTGGGAACTCACACTTTGTTGCATGAAAAATTTCTGAACATGTTAGACACATGTTTCTTGCCTCATCCGAAGGATATTCTCTATCAAAATTGTGTTTAAAGAAGATATGTATTGCACGTCTAACTGATACAGCCTGATGATATTGAATGCCAATATGACCAATACCCCAATATTTAATTAGACATTGTTTGTTTGAATCACCGAAGCTCTATTTCGTGAAACATGCAGTCCTACATTTGCATGTCTTAGGTATGTAGTTGTCCAATAAGCTGAATAGAAAGCGTGATCCAATTTCGTCTTCTTAAAACAACTCAACCGTAACTCTTCAAAATATGTATTGTTACTTAAATTATCATTGAAATAGACAGAAAACATGTTGCATTAGGTAGTATCGCTTGCACAAACAAAACACTTGTTAGGTGGATCATATACCATTTGAGGTTCAGGATATCCATACTTACAATCAAATACCATGTATCACATCAGAAGGTAATACATCAAATCAATTGCAATTAATCCCATTTTGACAATATATAATAAAAATAAAGTTAACATAACTAACCAAAGAAACAAATGTATAAGGTACAAGTATGTTTTTTTTTTTTGTTGTTGTTGTTGGTAGAAACGGTATATATATGTATAAAACAAATAACCAACTTTATAACGAAATATAAATTCTCTTGATACATATAAAGAAAATACTTGAATTTCAGTTGGCATTTACCTTTTTAATTTTACCTTTATTTAAAATATTTTATTTATTATTTTATCATTTTTATAATATTAGTTTAAACCTATTAAGTCCTTGTGAGCTTAGTTCAATTGTTAAGAAGAATGTATAATATATGCAAGGTCAGGGTTCAAACCCCGACCACCACAAAAAAATAAATTTAAACCCATTAAAATAGGAATCACTCGATTACGATAAGAACAATATATAAAAAAAAAATACATTATTTCAAAAAATATATATAAAGATAATACATGCTTTCTTGTATTGGATTTTTTTTCCATAATTCGAGTTATACTCTTAAACAAATTTGATTTTAAGATGTTATATTGTTGGTGTTATTGATAAAGATAATAATTTTTAAGCTTAATTGCAGTTTTGGTCCCCTTATTTTCAAAATTTCTCAAGGGTAAGGGGAAAAGGAAAACACTTGATGATGGAGCTGTTATTGACTTAGAAGACAAATATGAAGGTGACAATGAAGGTGATAGTGAAGTTGAAATTCAAGGCAATACTAGATGTGAAGTTAATGTAGAAGATGAAAATGACAATGAAGATGAGCAGTATGTTGCTAACAGCGAAGATGATAGTGATTTGGAGGAGAATTGGGATTGGGCTACTGTGTTGTCACAAGAAACAGTTAATTAAGTTTGTTTTAATGTTGGCTCAATTGAGAATGTTATGAATCTAGATCCTATTATGACTGCTGAGTTTGAAGTTGAAAATGATGATTCTGACATATTAGTTACACCCGAAGGAAGTGAAAATGATGAACCAACTAGGACAAAGTTCCCAAAATTTAAAATGCCTGTTGGTGATGAAGTTGTTAAGTTTGAGTTAGGCATGGAGTTCACTTCTAAAGGTATTGTGAAGGAAGCAGTTAAACACTATGCTTTGGAGAGAAAGAAAAATTTACGCTTCACGAAAAATGATAAGATAAGAATGGTAGTGAAGTGTTTGAAAGGATGCCCTTTTAATATTTGATTTAGTAATAGGAGTGGAAGTGATTGTTGGCAAGTTGGGAGCTTCACTGAGCTACATAAGAACTACTATAGGGCTGGTAAAAATAGGCAAGCTAAGCCAAATTTTTTAGCCAAGAGGTTCATGCCTACACTAAGGCATACTCCTGAAATGAAAACTAAGGGGTTGATTGATGAATGCAAACTCGGATGAGGTGTTCATTTGAGTAAAGATCAAGCATATAGGTCCAAGAAAAGAGCAATTGAAATGATACAAGGGGCAGCTAGTGAACAATACTCACATTTAAGGAGTTATGCGGAGGAGTTGAGGAGGTCAAATCTGAATAGTACCGTTATTATTCAATGTGATACAAGCGATATTTGTCCTGTCTTTAAAAGAATTTATGTGTGCCTTGAAGCATGTAAGGTTGTGTAACGCCCTATTTATTATTTAATTATTTTTGGTTGAGTTTAGAGTGTTTTATATGACTTATGTGATTTATGTTGATTTATGACGTGTTGTGGTGTTTAATATTTTATTAAGTGGCTTTATATATTATTTGGTAGAATATGTTGGATATTTAGAATAAATATATATGAGGGGCTGGTTGGATATATTTAGAAAATACGTTGGTTTAGTTAGAAAATGTGTTGGTTTAGTTAGAAAATATGTGTGGATTTTAGTTAGAAAATATATGTGGGCTTAGTTAGAAAATATGTATATTTGGTTGAGAAATATGTTGAGGGTGTGTGATATAAAAGGAAGAGAGCAGCCACATATTAGGTTTAGAGGCTTTGGAGAAAAAGAGGAGAACCTAGAGAAGAGGAGAACCAAGAGAAGAGAAGAATTCGTAGAACCTTGCAATCACCAATCTAAGGTAAGGGTGGGACTAATATTCTCTAATCTTAGGTTATATAATTCTGAAATTGAATTTAGCATGTAGTTTGGTTGTTGTTCATGTAAAATTGAGAATTAGGGTTTAAAACCGGATTTAATGATAGAACACATAAAATTGGTTATTAAGAGTGTAGAAAGTCCGTAGAATTCATAGAAAATTGATGTTCAAATTGAGGTAATGTTTCCTATCAAATTTGGGATTTGGGTATATGAAAATTGGGTTTTTGGGTGAAAAATGGAGCTTTCCCAAGAGCTACCTCTGACAGCATTCTCTGTTTCATGTTCTTGCGTCGTTTTCATATGTTTCTGCTTTGAACTGGGTTTTGGTATAAACATGAAAGTTGTAGATAATTGTGTTAGCCTTCTAATGCCGTTGGTTTGACATCAAAATGATTTATATAACTTGAGTTATGGTCAAATTACTGCACGTAGGTCACAATGAATCTTTATGAATTTCAGCACAACTTTTCCCGAATTTGAAATGAAAACTGATATTGATAGGTACAGAACTGGTCTTTGATGTACACATGAAAGCTGTAGATAATTTTGTTAGCTTTCCAATGGCTTTGGTTTGACGTGAAAATTATTTTTGGTTTTTGAGTTATGATGAAAATACTCCAAGGAGGTCTTAGTGAAATTTTATGAAAATCCTGCATAACTATTTCTAAGTCAACCCAAAACTTGTGGATTGTCTCCAAACTTCAAAACTTGTGTACTATGAGTTCAGTTTAAGTGTTTAATGAGTCTAACTTTGTTT
>Ga0228711_1009960_pt1 | contig 12673 bp, 6 predicted proteins | sample MedpolnodulmetaG_2_FD_177996 | JGI IMG/M metagenome (GOLD analysis project Ga0228711, IMG submission 177996) | Root nodule microbial communities from Medicago polymorpha collected in Santa Monica, California, United States - brown nodules | ecosystem: Host-associated > Plants > Roots > Nodule...
TGGTAAAAAAATAAAAAAATTATTTGCAATGAAATAATTGAGTCCAAATTATTAAGATGATAAAAATCCAAGCAGCCAATCGTAATCTGCCAAGTGTCCCAGCTTTATCCACTTCTCTTTCTCTCTCTGCGTTCCCTGTCGCTCACTCTCTCTGCGGCGCGTGTATCTCACGCGCCTATTTTGGCCAAATAAAAACGCGACACGTGGCATGCGGGGACAGATTTCAACTTGTTGAATGGCTTCATCACCTCTTTCATCCACCTCATCTTTCCACTCATTTTCAACATGGTCTTGCAATGGTTCAATATATTTAATGTTGCTTTCAATAAGTCCATTGTAGTTGGTCTTAGATGAGAGCAACGAGAGTTCGTCAACTAAAAAACGAAAACGTTTTATGGAGTGCATCTTTGTGAACAAATCAGCAATCTGCAAAGATGGGGAGGTAAAATGTAGAATAATTGTTTCATGTTGAAGATGATGACGAGTAAGATGACAGTTGATCTCAATGTGCTTAGTACATTCATGGAAGACTGAGTTATGAGCAATTTGAATAGCACTCTTGTTATCACAGTACATCGGAGTTGGTTTATAAAGAGAGATATCCATATCAGACAAGAGCCAGCGCAACCAAATAATTTCAGTAGTAGTGGATGGCATAGCACGATACCCTATAGAGGAGTGAGAGACTATGTCATGTTTCTTACTTTTCCCATAACGAAGCAAAGCACTTATTTTTGACCAATAAGACATAATTTATTACGTTATATTTGTGGAAAAAGAACAAAACAAGTAGAACCAAATACCTTCAAAGAAGTATAATCAAGAGTGCCACCATATAATTTTTCAAAGGGAGAAAAACCTGAAGTGATAGATGAAGGAATTTGATTAATAGCACGAACAACAGTGAGAATTGCTTCACCCCAAAACTCACTTGAAAATGAAGCAGACAACAAAAGGAAACGAGTTGTTTCAACAATTGTTTCCTTTCAACAATGTCATTTTGAAGAGTATCAGGACAAGAACTCCGGTGAATAGTACTATTATATTGTATTGTTTTGTATTTATAATTGAAAATAATTTATCGGAGAGAATAAGTTATATTATATTGCTAAAAAAAATTTATATTATATTGTATTTATGACATAAGTTATATCTTAACTTTTACGACTAAAGTTTACTTGTAAATTGTTATTCACAAATGATCAGGAATCACATAACACAGTTGTTAAAATTGGACGTGAATGGACAACATGCATCTCCGCCAATCATATTGGTCCTAACGATCCTTTGTGTAATTCTATCATGACCGAAAATATTGTAATCATGTTAAAATATTCTCAACGTTGAATAATTGTTTTTCCACAATCTAGAATTTCTACTATATCAATATATATTCATTCGTGTTAAAATTTAATTATTTTATCATTTTTTATTACTACCGATCAATATATACATTATTATACTTTAAATATTTTCACTATGGACAAAAAAAAATTCACTATGCCCATTGCAGCCGCAACGCGGTACGCGGCGGAGCCGCGCTACCCTTGTTGTAGCACGGGTATCTCAACTAGTGATACAAGATAAGAAAACAACAACATCAATAAAAGCACAGAAATAAAGTGCGAGAATCAATAAACAATTAGAAATTATAACTCTTTTAAATATATTAAACATGAGAAGTACTGTGAATTGAAACAAAATACCAAGTCTTGTGGGTAATATATAGAAAACTTGTGGAAAATATATTGAACACTTTTACCAATTTCACTGTCATATCCTCTCATATTATCAAGTTTTGACATGAACCTAATCTTGTGTCTCACGTCCGACTCTTTCTTTCCCTCGCACCTGTTTAAAGTGACAAAAGTTTCTGTTAAGAACTAAATAACAGAAGTGTCTGAGATCCTAATAAATCATGCAAGGAAAACAAGAAAACTAGGAACTCAAACAACATTGATGTGGAATCTCTAGTTGATGTGGTCCAATTTAGAACTAGAATAGACTTTAATACCATTTAAAATTTAATCTAGCTCTAAATCAAACTCAAGAGTTGGCTCAAAAGGATGATAGTTGCCCAAGCTTATAAGGGCTACTTGGGAAACATCTCTAGTTGAGGTGGAATCTCAACAGTATTAATATCACATTATTCAACAATTGAATCTATAAATTCAATGGTCATAAAAAGTTAGGCGAGGAAAATTTAACAAAAATTTGTCGTAAGAGTAGTTTACAGGGTTCTTGTATTTTCATTTTAAAAGACAAACTGCATCCCCGTAATGTAAACTGCTACATTATGTTGTCTATCTAATGTTTATTGGATCAGGAAGTTAGCGTCTAATACTTTTTTTTATGTATTTATAGTTTATTTTTGTCTTTAACTCTTCAGTTCGAGGGAAAGGGTCTTGTTAATCTAAAGTTTAGTCGAGAGGTAAGTAAAATCTAATTAATGATTATTTGAGAGTTTAAGTTGTTTTAGTTGTCTTATATGTTTGATGACTTCAATCTGTTTTTGCGATTTTTAAATAGAGTCAAGACAGTGACTAAAATGACATGGAAAGTTGCAAATGGATTGCTCTATAGGATCGTTGGATGGATTCAATAAGTCAGTGATATTACTCCTTGTATTTTACGTGGGTTATTAACATGCAGAAAAGTTTGCGTTCCTATTTGTAACCAGCAGCCAAATATGAAATATCTTCCAACCAAGTAAGGAAGAAGTAGATGACCCTATATCTTCGTCCAACAAAGAAAAGAAAATAAGATGCCTAAAGAGCACTCGTTAGCATTCTCTAATTGATATTAGGCATGATTTAGACAAGAAAAGAAAGTAGACTCGCTCATAGCCTCATACACCACCACCACTTCGAGTCGAATTGAATGTTCATTTTTTCTTGGATCAGATTTGGAAGACAAGAAAACTTGAGCCAAAAAAGTTTGTTAACAAAGCCAATATGGGGTTGTAAATAGCCATTGAAAAGAAGAAATATATAGTGCAGTATATCAAGACCAAGAACAACATAATGCGATGGAGTAACTTTATTTAAAATTTTGAACCAATGTTTTTTGAATAATTTCATCTAGTTTGAAAAAAGTTAGGGATTAATCAAGTCAAGTGTTTTATAGCATAATAAACTGTTACACAAACATGTTGCAGACAAACAATTTATGCAAAAAAAACTTGTCTGTTCCCCTCTTCCATCTTCTATGCTCCACACTTTCACATTCACTTATTTGTCATTTTAGGAAGCAAGGCTCAAATGTGTTTCATTTTTTTAAGGCTATCGGTTGCAAACTTATAAATACCAAATGGAACAAGAAATGAGGTGGCGGGGAAGCTCCGATTATGCAAACACAGTTTTGAACTGATTTTTCAAAAACAGCTTCATAAACTGCTATTTTCCTAAATAGTTTAAAACTAAAACTAAACTACAAAAACCAATTCTAAGCTACAAAAAACCCGTTTTAATAACCGCCATTTTGAAAACCAGTTTATAAACTCCAACATTGAAAACTTAAAATGTTATGATTAGGACATACTAGCAAAGTTGAAGCATTACAACTGCTTCAAGTAAGAATTGCAAGATAACTTCCTTTATAGGAATTAGGTTACAGTGATGGCACCAGATAAACTAACAAGAACGATAGACACGATATCCTTACATAGTTAATATTGTTCAAAGAAAACAATAAAAGAAGCATTCCTCAATGTGTACGGGCACAATCATCTGTAATATTGCCAAAAGTTGCACCAAAGGGCTCGTTCACAACCTACAATTAAAATAAATTCAAATGCAATATTAAGAAATAAACAAGAAATATATGTTTCTTCTTCATTATATCTTGTGATAAGCATAAAAGGTAAACCCCAATACCCAAACAGCAGATCTTTTATGAACTAGAAGAAATTATTGTATTAAAGGAAGAAACATGGACTCCCAATATATATAGCCTATGATGACAAGTAATGCAAAAACAGGTACACTAGCTATATATCAGAGAGAAAGGAAAGCCCGGTGGCATAACAAAAGCAATACATGTGAGATAGATGAATGTGGGAATACTTGGGGTTGAAAATAGAGTGATAACAGTTGCACTAGATCATCTTAACAACAATATTCACATATTCAACATATGATTTGAATTGATCTCTCTCCCACAATGCAACTATATGGTGCTCCTTATGTCTATTTTGCTTAGGTTTATATAGAAATGAAATCAAACTATTAACTTAAAACGAATATGTGTTTGCTTGATTAGAATGCAGGCTATATGAAGTACGAACTACAACATGTGGAGATCATTATAAAACTCAACGTCGAATAGCAGAATCTTCCACACTTCACGGATATAATATTTACTACTACAGCCCTACTAAATTCTAATGAACGAACTATGCCCAAAAACCTATATTCCTTACATTAAAGCTTATGATGCATTTGCCAATCCCTTACTTATATGAAAAAGTTAACAAAGGAAACTCTGAACAATTTTGAAGTCCAGATACAAGACTATTACTTAGAAAAACTCACCGTCAACCTGTCTATGCAAGAACATTTCAATTTTTCTTTTTCTATATAAGTACTAATAGTGAACCATCACTATCACACTAGCAGAACTTTTACTGCCCAAGACAAAATCACACTATCTTGCGATAAGCATTAAGCATAAAAGCTAAACACCGATATCTTGTTTTAAGCATAAAAGTAAAACACAAATATCCCATCAGAATAATTTTTATGAACACAAGAAATTGTCAATATTGAACTATAAGAAAGGAAGAAACAGAGACTCTGTCTTAAACAATTCAGGTTTAAGTGCATCAACCCTCAAATTAAACATCCTATACACATCGATATGTTACCATTTTATATTTAACCTGAACGTTATGGTATTAGTATCCATACAATCATAGAAAACTATGGCATTGTTTGTGAATGTCAAAGAAAATTAGGCCATTAACAACCAAATTTCAGCATATTCAACTATAAAAAGATTTGAAAGTGAGCCATGGCAAAACAAAACCATAGGCCTTTGCCTACACGGGCAACACTGTAGGCACAAAAAATGCAGTATTATCAGTGTCAGGTGACACCTAAATCAGGTTTAGAGCATAAGATTTCCGGGTACTACTTGTTCCACCAAGCATCGACAGGAATGGAAAGTGGCCCAATGCTTAAGATCAACCTTTACCTCATCCTTCAATGTTAAACCCATTCAGAATGATTCTAGTAAGGTGCTCTTGATCCATGATATTCAATGTTCCATCCAATACCTCGAACTACTTTTTGTATTTAAGCACCCTTATTGACTCAAATTTAACACAAATTTATACAGATTCTACATTATAGTGGGCTGAAAACACTTCAGAAGGGTGTTCTTTATGGTAACTCGACCAGGATTCAAGACACGGGTCTCCCACCATTGATATGAAGGGCAACACATCCCCTTCAAGAGACAAAGAATCCACCCTTAACATGAGCTTAAACTTAGCAGTAAATATGCAGTAGCAGCATGGTCGATCTAAACAAAACGTATATTGCTCAGGCAAATCGGTCATTGTCTTTTGACCACTACTAATCATCTAAACCTGTTTGCCTTACACTTAAGTACTTGCGAGATTATCGGGATTAGGTTACCGTGGATATAATCTTTGTATAGGGTCAACTCTTCTAACTGTTCCAGCTTTAGTTGCAAAACCATTTTAACAATAGCACCAAACTCTAAACAAGAATACTCATAAAATACCTTATCCTCTAAACATGAACTTTTTAAGTGGGTTAAGCATTTAGTTCCTAATGAAAAAACTCTCATAAGTTAAAGATGGTTACAAACAAATTAGATAAGACAATTTCAATATATACAAAAAGTAATCAATTAAAAGACCAAGAGACATTGTAAGAACATTTCAAAAAGTTTCATGTTGAAAATCTAGCAACAGAAACAAAATAGATTTTTTCCAACATGATTCAGCAGTTTTAAATTACAAACCTTTCAATCCAAAACACATACTCTGTTGTCATCAATCAATGCAACCCGGCCCATTCCGGAGGTGGCCAGAACTTGGAATAACCCGAAGAATCAGACAAAGGCGAAATCGCATCTGTATCCAAGCAAAAAACAGCATTCTCAAGCTTATTTGCATTAGCATAGCCACAAAGATCATCCCTAAATATCACACAATTCCCATTTTCCACACCCAACTCCGAAGCAGAAGCAGAAAAGGCACAATCTTCCCCCAAAAACAAAACTCTATCCCCCAAATTTCTCACCTCCACCCACTTCTTCTCTTTCACATCAAGAAAAAGTGTTATGAGAAAAAGTGTTCCATCTAAGAAAAAGTGTTTAATCTTGAAGAATGTATGAACAATGAGTTTTGGGACCTAGAGAGAGTAGATGTAAATGATTCAATACTTTGGGTGTTATGAGAAAGTGAGTATATATACAATGGGGTGCCAATTGCAAAATTTCGGCCAAAAATAACATAGTGAATCGATTTGCTAAATGTGAGAATCGATTCAGAGAGCAAGAATACAAGCCAGAGGAACTAAGATAATTGATATGATTCAGACTAAATTTTATTCAATTCAAAGTGCCTAGGATGAAGATTGAAACGATTCAGATTATATTGAATCAATTCAGTACAAGTCAGAAAGTTTTCATGATACGATTCAGGCAAGTTTGATTTGATTCAAAAGTGAATCGATTCAAAATATCATGAAACGATTCACACAAAGTCAGAAACTTTGTGTAATACGATTCAAGCAATAGTGAATCGATTCAGAGGTGCAGAAAACAAATTTTTACATTATGAATGAAGTTTACTTGGACTATAACTAGAACACAAGGAATCACACAGTACTAAGACACACAAATTACTCGAGTGCTTTAACATAATCTAAGCCAAACAAACAAAAGAACAACATGCTAAAGTAAAACCCATCAGTCATTTGAACATCATCAAAAAAAACCTAAGACTACATCATCAAAATAACCTATGTCAAGGCAGGCTTCAATTTTGTCGTCTGAGTACGAAGTTGCGTTGTTCGTTGTTTTGGCGGCGTTGTTTGATTTTGTGTTTTGTTGCGGTGTTCGTTTGGTTCATATTGAAAAATCAGCTTCGGTTAATAACAGATTCAATTAGTGATTTGGACGTCAACATTGCAGATCCGAAAACATGAGTATTCTTGTGATTTAGATTTATCATATTGTTTGTAGGCATTTCGCCGTTGTATGCTATTAACTTGGGTGTTGTGAGTTTGTTCGCATATTCACCTTTTACGATTTTAGCGATATTGATTCTGATGTATTCTATCAATTTGAATGAATGAATATCATTTTGTTTTTGTCAAAAAAAAAAAAAAAATTTATAAATCTTAACTTCAAGTAGTTAAATCATTGAAATTAAGGACTAAAATTAAAAGATCCTCCTTTTATAGGGATGATAAAACACAGTTAACCCTAAAATATAATTTAACCCTAAAATACAATATGTTTTACTTCTACGTAATAGTTATATTAGAGTACTTCCTTAAAAATAAAAAAACAGTTATATTAGAGTACTAATGGAATAAAAATGCCAATGTATTTTCTATTCCATCCACCTTCCAAACAATAAAATAAAAAGTTTGTTCTAACTCAAATAAAATAACCAAACGGTGAAAGAAAGTTGTTCAATTCCACTTCACTTCATTCTAACATGTTTCTCCACTTCATTCTATTCCATCAATACCACTTCACTAAGTTTTTTTCCTTCAATAAAATGTGTTTGTTTTAAAAAATATTAATAACAATAAAAATAAAATAAATAGTGAAGTATTTACCAAAATAAATAAAAATATATATTACATAAATTAAAACAAACACTGTTGATATTTTTGGGATCATTCCATATTTATTCATAGTATTACTTTGCGAGCATCAGAATAAAGAAAGAAACCCTACTGCCCCAAAACCCTAACAGGAACGGAAAAACATCATCCATGGCAGCAGATTGGTCGCAACTTCCTTGTGAACTTTTGCGATTAATATCAGAAAAACTGAACAACAGTGAATTTTACCTTTTTCGCTTTCGTTCGGTCTGTTCCACTTGGCGTTCTTCTTCAATTTCCCTTAGCAACCATCAAAACCCTTACAGCTTCCACATTTAGTCCGTAAAAAAACCATCACCAACATTGGTTCCGTCAGCAGCCACCTCATAAAACACAATATCCTTCTAATCAAACTACCACTATGCCATCAAACTCTCCACCACCGCCCTTGGTTGATTAGAATCGGCCCAGATTCTAATGGTAAAACCAAACTCTGGCACCCTTTCTCATTTGACCAACTTTTATCATCAAATTTTTCTAGTGTCATTGACTTCAACAAACTTTCTGTCCTTGACTTCGGACACGTGTCCTACATCCACCAGACTGTCTTCCGTCGAAATACCTATAGCTTCTTTGTTGCTACGTATGAGGGGGAACAACCTCAGGTAATCGTCACAGTTGACTTCTCTGGGGAGCCTATTATCTTCCGGTGTGGGGACCATAGTTGGACGAAGGTCCCCAACATGTCAACCTCCCAGAGAGGAAATTATTTGTGTGTTTTTAAAGGGCGGCCTTGTGTTGTAGACAAAACCGGTCAGACTGTGATGATTGGACCGGATTTGAGCATTGATTTGATGGCCAAGCCTGTGTTTGGTGGGAAAAGTAAAGTCTTGGTGGAGAGTAGTGAGTTTGAGTTGTTGCTAGTGGATATCTATAGCAATTATTATCGTGATATTGCATGGATTGATGTGTTTAGCCTTGATGAGAAGGAGAAAAGGTGGGTGAAGTTGACAAATTTAGGAGATACGGTTTTGTTCTTGGCGTGTCAAGGTTCCTTTTCTTTTTCTGCTTCTGCTTCAGATTTGGGTTTCGCCAATGGGAATTGTGTGATCTTTAGTACAAGTCATGACTTCCACGGTCTTAATGCTGAAGACTGTGGGATGAGTGTTTTTCATTTGGATCAAGGTCAAGTTTCGCCTTTGTCCAATTATCCCGAATATTTCAAGTTGTTGTGGCCACCTCCAGAGTGGATCACTGAGCTGAATTCATAACAGAGTATGTTCTCTTGCATCAAAAGGTTTCTAATATATATGATAGTGCTTGATAGTGCATTGTTGTTCTGTTAGAATGGATAAGCTTTTCAACTAGTATTTATGGAATATAGAAATAGATATATTGCAATGATCTTATGTTCTTATTATGAGTTTTTCTAATCTATACATTCTTGAATAAGTTGAAATCGGTATTTGGACTTGAATTTGTTCATAAGCTTCTTCATTTATCTTTTTCATATATTTTCTTCTAACTATTTTTGTAGAATAGTTACTCTTCTAACTATGTAACTAACTACTTTACATGTTTTAAAAATTAAACTCAAACAAAGACATACTTATAACTTATAAGAGATTGACAAGTGCAGCATGAAATTTAATGGAAGGACTATAGCCTTGGTCTTCGACATAGTTCATTCATTAGAATTTATTAAGTTTTATCTTTTTTTTTGTAGATAGACGAAACGATAAATAACTATTGAAACTAGGACTTTGAATTTATTTACCTGTCTTGCTTTTATCTATTCCACCGGGCTTCTTCTTTCTCTATGATATTTAACCATTGTATCTTTCTTTTTTAAATGACAAATAAATAAATTTAACCATTGTATCCATTTTTGCATTACTTTTCAATTGTCATCATAGGTTATATAGCTTGGTTGTACCAATGTAAAGCTTTCTTGTGTTGGAGATGATTTTAAAATTTTCTTATTTGTGGTGTAGTACGTTCATTTATGAAGAGATATACAAGGAAAATGGATGGTGGAGTATGGCATAGTTTAGTATAAAAAAAAAACTAGTCATCTAATTTGTTATATATTTTTCATCTAATTTTAGGTCTGTGCATTCCAAAAGTGCACAGAAAGCATTTTATAGTTGCAGTTTATTTTATTTTTTTGTTTCATTATATGTATTGAAGACGATCTTTTGTTTTTCTTCTAATTGTTCTGGCATGATAATTGAATCTGTTCCTTCCCGTATTTCAACTAGTTTATGCACTTAGAGTAAATCAAAATAATTGAAAGAAACTGGCCCAATGGTATCAGTGTCACCTAAAAATGCTCATTTTTATCTTTTGGAATTGAGAAGTTTTCTTTGCTGTATGTAATCATGTACTTAATACTTTATGTGTATTTTTCACTATTAGAGATAGAAAATCATTTTATCAATTTAATTTTATAAATTTTCCTTGACATGATTTATTCGGATCTGAGACACTTCTGTCAGTTAGTTCATAACATAAACTTTTGTCTCTTTAAATAGGGGCAAGGAAGAGAAAGAGGACATGAGACACAACATTGGGTTCATGTCAAAACTTGGCAATATGCAAAGTTAATCTTTTATTATTACATCCTGACGATATGACAGTGAAATTGGCAAACCTTTTCTATATATTTCCTCAAAGACTTGGTATTTTGTTTCAATTCACAGTATTTCTCACGCTTGATAAATTGAAAAGAGATATTAATTGATATTGATTATGAATTGATTACCTCTCAAAAAAAAAGATATATTGATTATGAATTGATTGATTAGTTCGATTTTAGTAATGCACCAAAGTGATTGCGCGGAGTAGTAGCAAAACGTGTCTGAACTGCATTGTTAGGCTCCTTAGATTCAACATACCAAAACTCATGGCAGCATGGCAGTACTCAAAACAGCTGGTTGTTGTTGTTTTCTATACAAAAGTAGCAACTCAACGTATCTCTACAAACTGTCAAACAAAGTGTGGTTCCGTCACCCTTCCCTTTCCATTTGGAATCACCAAAGATTGTTCCCTCGATAGAACGTTCCTCATTGATTTCTACAAAACAGTTTCAACACCAAACTCAACACCATACGAACCTTTCTTGTCAAATTCTAACCAAAGGGTCCTAAATATCTGACTCAATGGTAAACTGTGTATCTTGGCCAGTAGTCAGTCATTGCTATGCAGCAAGGAACATACTCGTGAGCCATTAATAAGAAACGTTCACCATTGAGTAAGATACTTAGGACCCTTTGGTTAGTATTTGACAAGAAAGGTTTGTATGTTGTCGAGTTTGGTGTTGAAGATGTGTTCTGGCAATTAATAACTAACGTTTTGTCAAGGGAACGATCTTTGGTGATTCCAAATGGAAAGAGAATGGTGACGGAACCACACTTTGTCTGACAGTTTCGAGAGATATGTTTAGTTGCTACTTTTGTATAAAAAACAACAAGAACCAAAATCGGAAGCAGCTGTTTTGAGTACTGCGCAACCATGGTTTTTTGTGTGTTGAATCTATGGAGCCTAAAAATATAGTTCAGGCAAGTTTTGCTACTACTTTGTGCTTTTATTTTGGTGCATTACTAAAATGGAACTAATCAATCAATTCATAATCAATATATATTTTTTGGGAAGGTAATCAATTCACAAAATCAATATATCTTCAATAATATATCCTAACTATATGACAGTGAAATTGGGAAACGTTTTCTATAAATTTCTAATTGGTTATTGATTCTCACTCTTTATTTATGTGCTTCTATTGATGCTATTACTTTCTTATCTTGTATCATTGTCATCCCTTTATTTTCGTAGTTACAAGCTACTTCAAAAGTATTCATAATCATGGCATGTTTTGGTCCAATCCGTGAAATATTTTATCTAAAATATGGTGATATGACATGTTTTAAATGAAGATTTTAAGAGGTTTTTCTTACAATTTCATCTATGTGGATCTTTTCTCCTCATCGAATCATACATCACATCATTTGAAATCCATCACATCCCCAAATTTTTAGTTAAAGGATGTGAGTGAGGGAACAAAACTACCAATTTTTTTTCATTATTTCTTAAAATAAATCACCACTAACTGGTATTTTATCTTCTCTCCATCATAATGACTCTCTTTGAAAATCTATGTTCTCCTTGTTAACAAATAAAAATGACACATGTTAAAAAATTAGCCTTAGGTTTACATGATAACAAAGAGATAAGAAACTCTTGAAGTGCATGATTACTTGTATTTTTTTTTTTTAAATAATATAAATGTCAAAACTAATTTTCATTATTTCTAAATATGTATGGTTCCTAACTAGGATTTCATCTTCTTTCTATCACGATGTTTCGCTTCAAGAGTCACTTATAGAGTTAAAATGAAAACAAATTTTCGAAAATGGAAATAGAAAATATTTTCACAAATAAACAGCGCTTAATTTATTCTTTCTTGTTTCTAGTTACGTTCAGCGGTTAATGTTCTTGCTTTGCGCCTGGTGGAGGCCCCTTCCTTGGATACCTTCAATGGTTAATTAGTTAGCCCTCTATAAATAGAAGCAAGAAATGAAAGGGGAAAGCATTTTGTCGATTGGATGGAGATACCAGGCTCTCAACCGCTAGGGATGAAAACAATTTATTTTGAGGCCCACGTTTGTTTCAGATTTTTTTCAAAAATAATTTAATTTTTTTTATAAAAATAACATTTTTCATTTTTAAGTGTTTGTTTAGGATTTTTAAAAAAAATCATTTTATCGAAAATAAAATAAAATCTTTTTTGACCCAATAAAAAACTATTCGGATTAACTTTTCTCAAAATCTTTTTTTTTTTTTTTTTTTAAAAAAAAGTTGGT
>Ga0228711_1009966_pt1 | contig 12668 bp, 8 predicted proteins | sample MedpolnodulmetaG_2_FD_177996 | JGI IMG/M metagenome (GOLD analysis project Ga0228711, IMG submission 177996) | Root nodule microbial communities from Medicago polymorpha collected in Santa Monica, California, United States - brown nodules | ecosystem: Host-associated > Plants > Roots > Nodule...
CCTCCAATTCGGTTTGGATTGTGGGCACGGGCACGAATATTAAATTATGGACTGATAACTGGCTTGGTATTTCTTTGGTTGATTTGTTACACATACCGCCATTTCTTCACAAACAGTTACACGCTTCGGTGGCTGATGTTATTGTCGATGGCGTTGTGCACTTACCTGCGGCTTTGCTTGCTGATCCTGCGATGGCAAGCCGTGTTGCTGATATTGTTTTGCCAACCGCCCCATTGCTCGACTCTCTTGTTTGGCTTCATTCCTCCGATGGTAAGTTAACCTCGAAATTGGCTTTAAATTTCCTTATGCCGGCTTCAATTTCTTCACCTTGGGCGGCTTTGATATGGAAATCTTGCATTACTCCTTCATGTTCTTTTATTCTTTGGCGCATTATGCATGGGAAAATGCCCACGGATGAAAACCTTCGTCGTCAAGGTTGTATCACGGTCTCTATCTGTAGTTTATGTATGACAACGGACGAGTCCTTCGACCATTTATTTCTTCGATGTCCCTTTGCAATGAATATTTGGTGTTGGCTGGGAGCTATTCTTCATCTACCTTTAAATTTGGTCTCTTTTGTGGCCCTTCTCAGCTCCGTCCCACAAAATAGTTCCTCACAGGTTCGTGATATTTTTGTGGCCTCGGTGGTGCACACACTTCATGGCATATGGCTGGTCCGCAACTCTTTACGGTTCAATAACCAAACGATTTCTCTGCATTCGACAAAGGTGCGTCTTCAGGCTGCTATTAGTTTTAGTGGTAATATTTCTACAGGAAAATGTATTGCTTCTGATGGTTATATTTTGGATGCTTTCTCGGTCTCTCCCCACAACCGACGTGTTAGTGATTTGATTTTGGTTCATTGGAAGGCCCCATCGGCACCTTGGATCAAAGTGAACACTGATGACTCCGTTATTGGTCCTCATGCAGCCTGCGGAGGGCTGTTCAGTGATCATCGTGGTTCTCTTTTAGGAGCCTTCACTTGTAACATTGGTTTGTCGACGGTTTTTTATGTTGAGGTATATGGTTTTCTACTTGCTTTGGAGTATGCGGCTTAACACGGTTGGACGAATGTTTGGTTAGAGAGTGACTCAACGAGTGCTCTGTTGGTCTTTAAAAATCGCTCCTCGGTTCCAGTTTTGCTCCGTAACCGTTGGCATAACGCTTGTAACCAAGGTATACAGGTCATTACCTCTCACATCTTTAGGGAAGGAAATTGTTGTGCAGATTTGCTGGCTAATTTGGGTCACTCGACACAATGCACGGTTTGGTTTTCGGTGTTGCCTCAGGGTCTTCAGACTGAATTCTTCTTGGACCGGAGTGGGTTCCCTCGCTCTAGGGTCCCGTAGACTGTTGTTTCCTGTTTTTTCTTTTCTTCTGTTTTTTTCCGCTTTGTTTCTTGTTTGTGTTTGAGGGTTTTGGCCTAGTCCCCCCTCTTTTTTCCCCCTTTTTTTTAATAAAACTTTTCTTTGAGTTTGGCGGCAAAGGATGGGGGTTCTGCAGGGTGCCAACCTAGTTGGGATGTCGTTGCTTCCCCTTGATGCCTGCCCATTCTCCTGGCTTAGCAAAATAATAATAATAATAATAATAATAATAATAATATAATAAATTAGTACAAATGCACAAAAATGCATCCATCATCACCATGTCTAGTGACAATAGATGATACAGTTTGATACATCAATAACACACGAAAGACGAACAACCAAACTCCAAGATGGTTTCGGACCCACTGAAAAAATGAGTAGTGAGCATTTTTTATTTTTTTTTGACACAGAGTAGTGAGCATTGTTGAAAACCCAAAAATACAATATAAATGGTAGAAAATTATTTTTAAAAACATATGAGTAAATAAAAAAATGTATGAGTAATTTATTTCATACTTCTCACAATTGTTTTGAATTTTTACATAAATAATTTGATCTTTTTTTTTGTAAAGATAAATAATTTGATCTTAAATAATATTTATTGAGTCCTATTAATTCAATCATTCCTTATCTAAGTGAAAAAAAAACGTTTTTATTTGACCCTTCTTATCACCATTGTTTTTAATTTTTTTCTTCTACAAATAGTATGATTTTTTTTTTGGAAAGAAATATTATGAAGTCAATCAATACTTTTTAATTTTGGGAAATGCTAACCGGTGCCCCCGGGTACTGGTTAAGGATACTAAAAAGGGAAATTATATAGTAATTATTGCATTGAAAACTGTGTAATTAATCCATAAATAAGTCAACAAAGTTTCCTTTTATGGTAATAAATTCCTTTTTTTTATGCTTAACCAGTGCCCCGGGGGCACCGGTTAGCATGACCCTTTAATTTTTATACACCACCACAATTCTCGAGGGATTATTCTTCGCAGTTGCATGCGGAGGATATCCTTTTTACACCCAAAAAAAATCATTTCCTATAGAAAAAATAAAAACGCTTTAATTTGACCCTTAAATGATGTCTCCTATATGGAGTATAAACATTGATTCTACTAACTTTGTTTCCTTATTAAATCGCAATAGCTATCTTGGTACATGATGTATTTGTTTTTTTTATTTTAATCTCTTATTTGCACATCTTGTGCCTAGTTTAGATGCTATAAAAAAATTATTTTTATTTTTTGATTCTATAGATAGAAAAAACCTTAAATTTCGCCAATTAATTTATCAAATCACATGAAATAATAAATATCATTTACTTCCAAAAAATTATAAGTATAATTCAACCTTCCCAAAAAAAGAAAATTATAATTCAACTTCATTCAATACATAAACAAATAAATAAACTACAACTTTTCTAAACGCAAGGAACTTTTCTAAACAAATATTTACACTATAGATTAAATTAATAAAATTTAATTTAATTGAATTAACTGAACTTTTTTTTTTTTACACTAAAATGGTTGACTCGCCGTAAAAAAGATAAACTTGAGTGAATGATACAATATCATGAGTATGTTTTGATTTAATGAAGATAATTTAATAACATTTCCTTAAAACCATAACTTTATGACACATTTCTTATAGGGCTAGAAACTGAGATTATGTGTCATGAGAAACCGTGATCATTGCATAATGGTTTATTGAAGCATTTGATACATACGATTGAGTCATAAGTGACACACCTTCATAGTAAATAAAAATGATGTTGATATGTGTTCGAAATGCATAAATCTTGCTCAAATTACATGATGTGAACCAATTGTATGTTTTCTTTAAACAACATATTATATATTTTAATGGCTAACAATATAAGAAATACATAGGAAAGCCAAGGCTCCAAAACAAATGCCAAATAAAAACGGTTTCACACCTAAATGCTAGAACAAAAAGGCACATAAATACAACCACAATGAAAAACAATCACAAAAATTACACTCAAAACCCAAAGGATGCACACAAAAGAAAACTACGACCGAAATCTGCACACACTCAATGCCCCCTAAAACCAGAGCCGAAACAATTGTACGTAACCTTTAGGATACCAGAAGAAAATAACATTTCTATCATCAATTGAATAAACTTTCATGATTTTATAACACAAAATGTCTTCTTCTTTTTATTTTATTTTTTTATGGGAGGAAGAGGTAGATGAAAATAATGAAACAAATTGTTTATATATAGGGAAAAAAATTATGTAATGACCAATTTTGATTGACTGACAAAAAATAAATCAGTCATGATCTATTTTGATTGGTTAATACAAAAGTTATGAGTCATGATCCATTCTAATTGGTTGATAGAAAAACATTAAATACAATGGACAATGTGAATATGTCATGTGTACTTTTTATTTGATGCAAGGGAAATGTTTATAATAAAGATATCTCACGCCAACTTTGTGTAATTTGTAAAAAATGAGAACCAATCGAAATTGTTGTTTCACAAATCTATATGTAGACTATGTAGAATTCATATGTTGAACAATTGAAACAACAAATAAAACATACAAATCTCAATATCAAGTCAAAATGTTGGCTTTTGACCTGTCTTTGTATGTTGGCTTTGAATAAATACATTTAAAGAGAGAGGAGAGGGTGATGAAAAAAGTGAGTTGAAAAGACAGGATATGCCAGCATGTAAATTATTTAAAAATCTAGGGTGTTTTTGTATTTTCCCCTATAGAAAAAGAAATTTATTTTTTGGGGTGGGCCGTGGCCCACCTCAGCCCATATGGTGCTCCGCCTCTGCCCATGTCTATGTAACACCAACACTTCAGATTAAATGTGTGTTCGGTGTCCAACACGACACAAATACATCTACTTACTTTCAATATTTCATCCAGTTTTCAAATTAATATCGGTGGGAGTGTCGTATCGGATTCCAGTGTCTATGTCAATACTTCATAGCTTTATAATGTTAATTCATAAACCAGTATAATTGTGTTGCTCATACTTTAGTCAATCTAACCGCTATATACCAATTGCAGGAAACATCGAGGAAAGAACTCACATCAGTTCAAGAGGATAAGGCCTCATTCCAAACTACAGAGGATTCAAAATCTCACACACCTTCATGCCAAGTTGAGAATCCGAAAACTCCCTCATTTGAAACAGAAACTTCTGAACAGAATTCCCATAAAATTGATGAACAAAGTGATATGTCACAAGACAAATCTCCAATGAAACCAGACATAATTGTTCCCTGTCCAAGATGCAAAAGCATGGACACAAAATTTTGTTACTATAACTGCCAGAGGTATTGGACTTCCGGAGGAGCCACGAGAAATATGATTGTAGGTGCAGGTCGTCGCAAGAACAAGCTCAATGCAGCCAATCGATTGCATAGTACTACTATCTTGACCTTTGGATTAGATTTTCCTATTATGTCTTCAACTTCACTTGCCACAAAAGTAAGTGTTGGACCAGATGATGAAACATTTGACAAGAGTAATCAGTGTTTTTTTCCACAACAGTTTCCGTGGAACCCCGCAATGTGTTATCCTGTGTCATTCTATCCCAATATAGCATACTATGGTGGCTGTTTGGTATTATCATGGAATGTACAATCTATCTCGACGCAATCTTGTGATCAAAATTCAACTACATTAGGAAAACATTCAAGAGATGGGAACATTATCTTGCATTCCAAATCAGAGAAAGAAAACCTTGGATCAGAGAGTAATAATAATAGTGTGTTGATCCCTAAGACACTGAGAATTGATGACACTAACGGAATTGCAAAGAGTTCTATATAGTCGACACTAGGATTCAAGAACGGGGGAGAGCTTATCATGGGATTTGCATCTAAGGGGGGAGTCAAGAATCATGTTGAAACATCCTCATCAGTTTTGCAAGCAAATCTTGTAGCTTTATCAAGGTCTCTTGTGTTCCATGAGAGGATTTGATTGAGAATTTAGCACAAACGCCTTGGTTTGAAGGTGTGTCAGGTGTCTAACTTATTGCATAGTCATTTCCGATGTTTGTGCAATTGTAAATTATAGGGAGAAATTCATCAAATTCCAAAATGTTTCTGAAATAGATCGTAGGCTAGTACAATTGCAGCATTATGCTAAGCTGCATTTTTTTCAAGAATTTGATTTTCAGTAAATATCTTTGATTTGCATATTTTGTATATGAGATAGGATAAATAACAAGGTGAAAAGACCAAGGAAATGAGATTTTTGAACTAATATCTAATGGTTTTCGGAATAAATATCATAAGCTTTTTACTGCTTTTGCTTTTCCAGTTCTTCTACTCTGCAGCAGTATTGTTGGTTCTAAAATATTATTACATTTATTTCAATTTTGACTAAGTTATGTAAGTTTCCATAACCTATTAGACTAAGAAAAGAACATTGACTTAGTCTTTAGTCATGTTAGTACATAATGTATTTATGTATGCTAAGTTCTAATGACCAAAACAGCATCATCACAACACCATCAATGACAAAAAATCCATCTATCTCAAAACACAGGCACATGTAATCAAAAAACTCAAAAGGGAAACTCCTTACACCCCTCAATCTTGTCAATTCTGTCTGTCGGAATCTCAGATTTTTCTAGTAGTGATTAGAGTCGGACTTATTAAACAAAGAAGTTGAAGTTGTGATATGAGAAAATTACCAACTTATGTGTATTTTGATCAGCATATTTCTTTTTCCTAAAATCATCACTTAAGCTACTGCTACTACTCCTACCATGACAAAATTTCAGAATGAAAAACTAAAAAACAATGGCTGGAGTTTGCTACACTAAAGAGGCGGAGGCCGATGGATTAAAAAGCTATCACGACTGCCAATTGAAGACACCAACTTCTCATTATCAATACTTCAGGTTAAAGGATTAAATGAAAAAACCTCAGCATAATTTCATGTTTTTTAGCTTGTCATTTTTTAGCTGTTATTTGTGTACTTTTTATACTAAATAGCGTATCGGAGAACACAAGCCATTTGTTCAAATTCTGCTGCGGCATAGTTGCGGCATAGCCTCTATATTTGACAATACTAATTTAAGGTAGGGGCAATGGCACATTATTGAGACAGATTACACAGATGATTATATAGCTAGTATGTTATGTGTGTTTACGTTTTCTTAAATCTGTTGTGTAGACTACCTGTTGTCAGATTGTTTGGAAGAGCTTATAAAAACAGTTTGACATGCACATAAGCTGTTTTCAGCATATTTTCATAAAATCTCCAAAATAAACAACTTAATGTTTTATAAGAAAACGATTTTACTCTATTTATATTTTGTTTATAAAATAGCTTATGCATAAGCACTTATATGATAAGTGTTTTAAACTGTTTATCTAAACATGGCCTGAGTGTGTGTTTGGTTACACATTTCCTGTCACTTTTTCCTGAACAATTTGACAGGGATTTTTAGAAGCTCTAAATTGAAGCTTTCACTTTACCGTGATTGCCAAATTTCCAAACACAATAACTGAAAGTTGTGCACAATGGAAAAAAAAACTAGTTTGAATTTCTTCATTACAGTTTATGTTTATTTATCAAATAGTACACCAAGTATTCTAAGTCTCTTTTGGTTCCAACCAAAACATTCTTTTCACCAACTCTGCTTTACTCACCGTTCGGTAAAAAATCATATGTTAATCCTTTTATGAAACCTCAATTTAGGCCTCTGCGGGTTCTACTCCTCTCACCAACCATGCTTCATTTGCATACTCCCTTATTTTAGGCAAAAGTTTATTAAGGCATAAGGAAAAAAAATGAATCTTGTAATCACAGCAACACAGGCTTATTTTTACAGGAACATGTGTATTATATAAGGTTGAACAAAGAGATGATTCAGGTTTGTGGAAAATTAATAATCTTCTGGCAGGCTATATAACAAAAAAAGGTTGGCGAGCAAATTGGCAACACATTGGGTGGATTCCTGGAATATGACAAAAACAAGAACACAGGTTTCTTGAGAACCTACATAAGGATCCGAGACAATATTGATGTCAGGATGCCGTTGAAGAAGGAACAGAAGATAGGAAATTTCTGCTTCTTATGCAGCGTACTAGGGCAGACCTATAAGTTTATTGCTAGGTTATTCGAATTAGCATCAGACAATTGTACAAGGCAATGGGGACCACAGTTACACAAGGAATTATGGCGCGGTAAAACAGTGAGCAAATCATGTTGGCTGATGAAGGATGGAGGAAGAACTCAGGCACAAGGCAGTGGAAGTGTCTCATTGGAAACCATCTCGCTGCGTGGTGTGAACGTGGCAATGAATAGCAATTATGTAATCGAAAGAAAAATGTCTCCACTAATGCTATGAGACTTGAAAATCTATTAGGTTATGGAAGTTGCTGGAACTACATCATGTTTTGACTGTTGATGGAATTGTTGATCTCTATTTAAAATTTGTTAATAATATGTCCTGGTGAAACGTAGTATGTTGTGCACAACACTATGGAGTTTTTGGAAAAGGTTATGGGACGAGATGGATGAGAATAATACAAAGATATATCACTGTGATGCCACTTTTTTCAATCAATAGCAATGCAAAAAATTGAATAAACGCAGTAATGGGATAGTGCAGCCGCGTCTCAATATTGCACCTTGAAGGAAACCACCTTTCGGTATGTTAAAATGCAACGTTGATGCAGCTTTTAAGGATAACAATGTCGGTGGTGGTATGTGTGTGCATTAGAAACCATCATAGTCGATTCATTAAAGCCAAAACTGTCACTTCTGCTAGAAGTTAAAGAAGGTGAGGCGTTTGGCTTGCAAACAAGCTATTAAATTGATCGATGAATTAGGTCTTCACAATATTATATTTGAACTAGATCCAAAAGTGGTTGTGGACAATTTCAACAAGCCACAACCTGATTTATCAATTAAGTTATAACTCGTTGGTTGAGTTTTCTAGAAGGCAAGCTAATATGGTAGCCAATGAGTTAGCTAGGGCGGCCATATATATACGGCTAATCCTCAAGGGTTTCATTCGATACCAAATTGCATTGCTACTCATTGGACTAATGATATAAGTTAAGCCTGTTTATGTAAAAACAGAACGTTACATCAAAAGATTTTGTATATTTCTTTCTTTACTTACCAATTATGTGCATATTTTGCAGTCTCCATATGTGCATGGTTTATAGTCCCTGTTTGGTAATTTGTTTTCATTACTTCTGTTGGTCCTGTATGTTTTCATGAGTATATAAAGAAGAAGAAAAAGACACAAAGAAGAAAACAACAACTAGTCACAGTGTGTTTATGTCACAATCAGAGTCTGAAAACAAGAGAATGTTTCACAAATATGCTTTATTGTCACAATCAGATTCTCAACAAGAGAATTTTTTTTTCTTCCTTTTATTGTCTAATATTTCCTGATCTTTAGTTCAATGTTATATGCATAAAGCAAATTAATTAAAATACAAAAAATAAAGATATGCTCATAATTGAAATCCAAACGACTCAAATACTAAAAAAAAAACTACTATGTTAAGTTAAGAAGTATGAACAAAAAGTTCAGAAGTATTAACAAAAGGTTGAGAAAGACTCAAAAGGCAGAGCTGGAATATGCGAAAGGTTTTACCATTAATAACTCATAATAGTAATAATAATTGAAACTAGAAATCTATCCTAATAATGTAAAGCAAATCTTAACCAAATAAAAATAAAATAAGAACTCCTCTAGAATGAAAAATAAATAAATAAATAAAATGAAAACTAAAGAATCTAACATTGCCCTAAATCTTTGGGTTTGGGTTTAACAAAATCACTCCAATAAGGATGTTTCTCCCATACGGTTGACATTTCTTCGATTGGAACTCCCTTAGTCTCTGGCAAAAACTTGTAAATAAATCCAGTCATCACAACAACGAAAAAGGCGAAGAAGATAAATAATCCAAACTTCATGTGACAAAGCATTGTGGTGAAAATTTGTGCAATGATAAAAGTGCAGATCATGTTAACAGAGACATTGATACTTTGAGCAGCAGAGCGAACTTCAAGTGGGAATATTTCACTAGGCACCAACCAACCAAGAGGACCCCAAGACCATGCAAATCCTGCTACGTACACACAAATGCACATAACAACAACAATTGCATACCACTTTGGCAAAACACCTGGGTTACCACTTACTCCAAACTTAAGCGCAATAGCAATAGCTATAACAATCTGCAAACATAATTAAAATTTAATAAATAATAAAAATAATCAACTTGAAAATTTAGTAGAGATTATGTATACTTTTTTTTATAAAAACGATAGAGAAATAAAAGTTTATTTCACAAACCTGACAAATTAACATTTGAATACCGCCTTGTATAAAAAGAGTTCTTCTTCCAAATTTATCAACAGTGGCAATTGAAACGAGAGTGGCGAGTGCGTTACATCCTCCGGTAATCAGGGCTGACATGAGAGAAGCATCGGCACTAAAACCAATAGTCTTAAACAAAACAGGAGCATAGAATGTAATAACATTCATGCCAGTGAGCTGCTGGAAGACTGGAATGGCTATTGCCATGGTGAGATGAGGTCTATATGGTCTCGTCAACAAAGAGGCCCAAGGATGTTCCACAGTTTTTGAAATATCACTAGCTGCAACCAAATCTTGAAACTCCTCATCAACATCGGTTGTTCCACGGATACTTATCAATTCTTTTTTGGCTTTATCATTTTGACCGCGCTCGATCAAAGAACTTGGCGTGTCGGGAAGAAAGATTGCACCTATGATAATCATTAATGCAGGGACGGCAGCCAAACCCAAACTGTAACGCCATCCTTCACCGTTTTTCATTTTAGAAAACACATAGTTGAGAATATTGGCCACAAAGATGCCTATTGTGATTGCCAATTGGAACATCATGTTAAGAGCTCCTCTATACTTATACGGAGCCACCTCAGAAACATAAATTGGCACACTCTGTCAAATAAAAAAATAATGTTCTATTAATTGTGATCCATGTATATTGAGAAAAAATATTACATAAAACAATTCATTAGATACATTTGATCCATACTAATCTAAGTATTTAGTTTAATCTATCTTAGGGCGGGAGATACTAAGTTATGGTGGAAGATACTATATATTAAATCTGATCAATTCGGTAATAAAATGATTAGTCCATATCTCGTTTTATATACTTAGTTCAGATTTGCCGAAAGTTTTTATACTCCACCCAAAAGAATCAAAATATAATTAAATATGATAAGTTTAATTTTATTTTACCAACGTTGATTTTGTAGTTCTTATATTCCCAAACACTCATTCACATAAATTAATATTGTCAAAAAGAGCAAAGTCAAAACATCACTTGAGATGTGTATAACCTTGTTTCTTCAAAAAAAAAATAATGTGTATAACCTTGTCTACTTTAATCTAATTCGTGATAAATCAATATTAATGATCATAGATATATTCTTTTAAAACCCAGTAGCAATCAAAAGTTATCGATACATCTATATATAAATCTTTAAGCATATATAACTATTTTTCTTTAATAAATCTATAAAGATATATAATTTGTTAGAGTGTTTTTTTCGTTTAATTTTAAGATTTATTTAAATTATTTTGTATCCTAATAAAAGAGACTAAAAAAGTTGATAAACAGAACGAATTTAAATAAAATAAAATAATAATCAAAAAGCAATATATAGTAAGTTACCTGATTAGCACATCCGATACCGAATCCAAGTAACATACGACCAACAATGAGCATCCAAACCTCTTGAGCAAAGCCATTCATGGCAGCACCAGCAAGAAAAAGAACACCTCCAGAAAGCATGGTGATACGTCTTCCAAGCACTCGAGTTAGCCACGACGCCCCAAGAGACGCGACAAGAGCAGCCACGTACAATGAGGACGTGAATAATGTTAACGTTTGGCTGTCGAATTTGCAGTACTGGTTGTCGGATGGTCTTATATTGGCCTCCTTTTCATAGACATGTGGAAAGAATTTTTGTAAAAATGGATCCATAGATGTAACTCCACCTACACACATACATATATGATGTTGATTAATAAACAATACTTAATACGTACATATAACTATAAATATTTGGTGTCTAGTGACGGATTTAGTGATCGAATCATCATAGTGACTGAATTAGTGATCGATTTAGGAACCGATTTAATATGTAAATAAAACGCAGAAGCAAAGAGAAAATTTGAATAGAGAATTAATGTGTATACCTGAGATGCCAAGATCATAGCCAAAAATTAAACCTCCAAAAGCAGCAATAACACAAACGAAGACAACTCTAGGAGTGAGTTTTCCGGGATATTCTTTCCCAGAACCATTGGTGCCAATGGTACCACCTGCCATTGTGATCGTAACTCAAAAGCGATATGAGAATTAAGGATAATTGAAAACCCAGTGAGTGTGAATTTTAAGAGTTTAATGTACATATATAGCATCAGGATAGATTATAGATTTTACTGATTTGTTAATCTCATCCATAGTAACAAACTTCTTGTTATATTCAAAAACTTGTTGTTATCCATTTGATTAAGTTGTTGCGATTTTGGCTCAAAGGTTTTATTTTATGAGTGCGTGTGTTTACTTCGGTTGTTATCCATTTACTTAGAGTTATTTTTTCAGCTCACTACTCCACGTGACAAATTTATAATTTAAATAAAAGTCAGAAAATTAATATATGATACTTTGATTTTGATTAAAATCATAAATATAGACTTATTTTATTTTTTAAAAGAAAAATTATAAGTATAGATATGTGTTCCTTAACAAAAATATACTTATGCATGATTTTTAGATTGTAACAATCTCACTTTATCTTTTCCATTGACACCAATAAATATTTGTGATTTTTAAATTGTAACAAATCCAACATACCATGTTTGTATTTTTCAATGACACCAATAATATAACAAATATAAACTAAATTCTTTTTTTCTTAATAACACTAACAATAAAACATTATTATTATTATTATTATTATTATTATTATTAGGCTTAAATGCAGTTTTACCCCTCCTATTTTGATTGAATTTGGATTTTGCCCCCCCTATTATAAAACTCGGAATTTTACCCCCTCTATTTTGATTGAATCTGGATTTTACCCCCCTTATTTTAAAACTGAGAATTTTACCCCCTCTATTTTACGTTTTTCAGGATTTTGCCCTCTATTTTAAAATAAGGAACCAAAAAATACTAGAAAAATAAAGAAACGATTACAAAATATTAATTTGGTAAAAAAATAAAAAGAAAACAAGAAAACGCAAAACAATAAAATATAAAAACAATGAAAATACA
>Ga0228711_1009970_pt1 | contig 12666 bp, 7 predicted proteins | sample MedpolnodulmetaG_2_FD_177996 | JGI IMG/M metagenome (GOLD analysis project Ga0228711, IMG submission 177996) | Root nodule microbial communities from Medicago polymorpha collected in Santa Monica, California, United States - brown nodules | ecosystem: Host-associated > Plants > Roots > Nodule...
ATGTAATGAATCCTTCTTTCATATTAGTTATTTGTGCTTTAGCCATGAGTAGCTAGATCCTTTGTGATTAGGTCAAGAGATGATTATGTTCTAGCTCATGTTTATGTAACCTGTAACTCTTAATTTTAATGAATGCAATTCTAGTTTATTCAGTATAAATCGTTCTTAATGCTTTTATGATTCTGACCCAATATAATTGATTCAAGAGTTTATATGACTATTGACACTAGCGTGTAACTCGGAAATATTTATACTGTTCAATCTAACGGACAATCTAGGGATGGAACGTTGTTAGGTTGTGATAATTGAATTAACGGACTTAAAACCTTTGATGATTATAGGTTCACCTAAGGGATTAGGGAATTATAATTAGAAAAGAGGGCTTAGGATCAAGGGATTGACCTAAGCTATTTTGTTAATTTGTCGTTAACTTTATAGCATTCGTAGACTTAAGAAACAGGTTGCTAATGAGCGATGAGCAGATGAATCGAATGACCTAGTCACCTCTCCATATTATTTCTTAAACCTATTTTTCCGTAACCATTTTATTTTATTTAGCAAATCAAACCAATTGCCCCAGTGCACCCCTCATTTTACAAACATCCTTAATAATAATGTTACTACCGAGTAGAAGTTGAAACAGTCCCTGTGGATACGAATCTTATGAATTTTATTACTTCGATATAAGTTAGTACACTTGCTGATTTTGTATCAGATTCCATCCCTGATATTACTGTTTTCAAAGTCTTTGGTTCTCTTTGTTATGCTTCTACTCTTCAATCTCATAGAACTAAACTTGATTCTAGAGCCAGAAAATATGTTTTCTTGGGTTACAAGTTAGGTTATAAGGGTTTTGTTCTCGTTGATTTACATTCTAGAGAAATCTTCATCTCTAGACATGTCACTTTTCATGATCATATTTTACCTTATGTTTCTCAAAATGCTAAACAATGGGAATATTTTCCTTCTAAACCTTCACCTGCTTCTGATGTTCCTTCATCTCCTCCTCCTTTCATTGACCCTCCTTCCATTATTACTTCTTCTGATCAACCTTCCACTGATATACTTGTTCCTCTTAGATCTTCCAAAAGTAGACATCCACCACCACATCTTAAAGACTATGTATGCCATATTTCAAATCAATCATCTCCTGCTTCTTCTGATAGTGTTTCTTATCCCATTACTGATTCTCTTTCTTACAATAAATTGTCTAATTCTCATCTTCATTTTGTTTTGTCCCTACAAACACACACTGAACCCAAATCATATGCTGAGGCAAGTAAATTTGAGTGTTGGAACAAAGCCATGAAGACTGAACTTACTGCTCTTGAACAAACTGGCACTTGGAAACTTTTTGATTTACCTCCAAACATCAAACCAATTGGCTGCAGATGGGTGTATAAGATAAAACATCATGCAGATGGTTCCATTGAGAGATTTAAAGCACGTTTGGTTGCTAAAGGTTATACTCAAATTGAAGGTTTGGACTACTTTGACACTTACTCTCCTGTTGCCAAACTTACTACAGTCAGACTGGTAATTGCTTTGACATCTATTCACCATTGGTTTATTCATCAACTTGATGTAAACAATGTTTTTCTTCATGGTGAACTACAAGAGGATGTTCACATGCAGTTACCTCCAGGAATTAAAGCTTCTAAACCTAATCAAGTTTGTAAATTGATGAAATATCTCTATGGTTTAAAGCAGGCCAGTAGAAAATGGTATGAAAGGCTCACTGCTTTATTACTGGCTCAAGGATATAAGCATGCAAATTCAGACCACTCTCTCTTCACCAAGTCCTCATCTGACACTTTCACTCTCCTTCTGGTGTATGTAGATGACATCATACTTGCTGGCAATTCAATGTCTGAGTTTACCACTATCAAGTCTATTTTGCATGTTTCCTTCAAAATCAAAGATCTAGGACAACTCAAGTACTTTCTTGGTTTAGAGGTTACTCATTCTCAGCAGGGTATCTCTCTTTGCCAAAGAAAATATTGTTTGGATCTTTTGAATGATTCAGGTCTTACATATTCCAAACCAGTATCCACACCTTCTGATCCCTCTGTGAAGCTACATCATGATTCTAGTTCTCCTTATGAAGACATCTCTTCATATAGAAGATTGATTGGTAGACTCTTATATTTGAATACCACCAGACATGATATCACCTTCATCACTCAACAGCTTAGCCAGCTTCTCACTAAACCTACACATGTTCTGCTGCTATGAGGGTGTTGAGGTATCTTAAGAATTCTCCATGCAAAGGCTTGTTTTTCCCTAGGAATTCAGAACTCCAACTTTTAGGGTTCTCTGATGCTGACTGGGCAGGGTGTTTGGATACTAGAAGATCTATCTATGGTCAATGTTTCTTCTTAGGCAAATCACTAATTTCATGGCGTACCAAGAAACAACTTACTGTCTCCAGATCTTTCTCAGAGGCAGAATTTAGGGCACTTGCAGCTACAACATGTGAACTTCAGTGGTTACTTTACCTTCTTCTGGATTTACAGCTCACCACCGCTAAGTTACCAGTGATATATTTTGACAATCAAAGTGCATTGCATATTGCTGCTAATCCAGTCTTTCATGAGCGCACCAAACACCTTGAAATTGATTGCCATCTGGTCAGAGACAAGCTTCAAGCAGGCATGATGAAACTTCTTCCAGTCACTTTTCATGAACAAACTGCTGATTTCTTCACTAAAGCTTTGCTTCCTCTGCCATTTCACATTCTACTTTCCAAGTTGGGCATGGTTGATATATACCATCCTCCAACTTGTAGGGGGATATTACATCATGAAGATAAACAAGAGAATGATGATAACTTGCGTAGCAAGTTACCAGACTAGTTAACTATCTTTGTTCCTTTTAGTTAGTTCTTCTAGTTTCTATATTCTATGTGATTACCATTGTATTACTGTGCTCCTGCACTATGACTATATAAGCTGTAATCACTCTCATTTGATCAATAACAAGAATATTATTTCTCTCATTTCTTCTCTCATAATACTAATTTCATGAATCAAGCTTATTTAACTTTTATAAATAGAGTTATGTTAGTGTTTTCAATTAGTTGCAATCATAATAATAGGATTCAAATCCAATAATTACATATATGTGAATGGAGTACTTTGTATCAATATGATCAATGACCTTTTCAATTAATAATTGCAATAACAGTTTTTCGCTAAAGTATTATACATTTTGGATCATACTGATCAAGGATGGAGCTCAATTCAGTTTCAACCTAGTCTGCTTTTTTCTTTCTGGCTCGACATTCGTAAGATTGTTGAAAACTGGCCAATGATGATAAGTTCCCGAGAGCAATCGAGTTAAATCAAGTCTACTTGGAAAACAACGATCAAACATAAGCAAACAACGTTTTTCTTTCAGTTAAAGACAAATCGTTTGGTAGAATTCGAGGTCAAGTTCTAGCTCGAACAATCTTTTTCTACACTCTACAAGCTTCAAACCGAACTCTCAATTATCAGCAAATTCATTCCCTCAAAACTGGAGTGCTATGACAGAAAAAATGACATTTGTTTTTAACAAGTGAATGTTTATACTTGTAATTTCATCCATAGCATGAAATAGAAACCACATCATATTTCAAGTTCATTCACCAAGATTATTCAAGTATTTATAATTCGCAACTACACAACCACCAAGTCATCAAGGTCGTTCAATTATTTATATTAACTAATACTTTTTCTGCCACATTGCGTAGGAGTCAAATCTTGTAATGTGTAGAGCAGAAGTACCATCTAGTCCTTTTTCTTCGAAGTAAGCTACGTAATCAGAAACTATGGTTTCTTTATATTTGGGAGGATTGTCTTCTGATAATAGTTCCTTCATAGGTCCATAAAGCTTTGTGGATGACCTAATACCTGTTCAGAAAAAGCATGCCACATATATTCTTGGGCCAACTTGATTTGCAACTACTCTGTGTTCAACACTCTTGAATCTATCATTTGTTATAAGCTACAAAGTAATAATTAGTAATATGCTTACATCTTCTATTGATACTTCCATTTAAAATCTTATGGTGCATTTGATTTATGAGTTTGAGTTTGCTCCATTTATTTACTATTTAAGGTGCATTTGATCTTGTAAATAAGGGACGTGATATGACAATTTCAGTTGTATATGTTTGATTGTAGTAATTGAAATGTCCTAAAACCATTTTTTATTAAGTTAAATCAACACTCCGAAGTTGTTTTGAACCATTAAACCACTGTAAGAATATGACTAACCATTCAAATATTATGAGAAGTTTCATCATCCACAATTACTTTTAGTAATAAATCAAATAGTGTGTCAATTGTTTCCATAAAATATGATATCATGTGATCATGTTCTAAAGTTCAACAAATTAAAAAATTCGTCTTTTTGAAAGAAATCATTATAAAATTAGTTCTATGTTTTAAAACATTTTAATGGTTCTAAGTTTGGACAAGTTTGGTGGTGACTACTATCATTATCATGATTATAGGGAGAAAATGATGATAATTTTTTTTTGGTAAGTAAGAATAATGATTAAGCCGATAGGAAATGATCAATACATACAGTGATTGTTGATGCACAAAGCAACATTTCTCCTCCTTTCTAAAGAGCAGCAGCCACCGCGGCATCCACCGCTTGTCCCACATTCATGGATAACATCCATTCCAATTTAGAGCATCATGGTCGTTTGTGGCAATTTTGAAGGAAAATAGGATATTATAACATGATCGAATTTAGGAATAAAGTACGATTGAAACAAGTGAATTTAAGGTGTGATAACATGATCTGATAGCATAATTATAGGTGATTATAATATAATATAATCATTTCATGTAGGCTCAACATGAACAAGATGAACAATGAATTTTGAGGGCTTAATGAAAAGCTTCGTGGTGACGTTAATAGGTACAAAAAGAACAAGACTTCATGAAATGGCTTCCACTAATGTTGCATGAAGTGCTTATGGCCTTCTTGTCCCTATTCACCTCACCATGAAAATTTTCAATCTCAACCCTAAAAAGTTCATTCCCTTCTTGTTCATTTTGAGCCTAGATGTGAAATAATTACGTTATGTTACGATCACCTATAACAATGAAAAGAAAAATATAATGTCATGATCGGATTATGACAAACATACTAGAAGAACATATGGATATGTAATTTTTTATATATAAATTCAAAGTACAATTGTTGTGATGGAGAAGGGAGGGACATTTAGTATAAGATGTGATTGCACTGAAGAGTGTTGCTTTGAATATATAGATGCAGGCTCATGCTAATGGCTTGTATGTGCACTTATTAGGTCATGATTTCGTTTAAGTTTTCATTCACTTCCCAACCCTAGTCAGCAAACTCTTTTTCTTTCAAGGTAACAAATTAATAACACATATAATTATTTTTCCTTTTTTTGGTGTGAAAAGAACAATATAATTATTTTTCTTTATTCTTGGTGTGAACAAAACAATATAATTATTTTTTCTTATTTTTGGTGTGAACAAAACAATATAACTATTTTTCCTTAATTAATACTATAGTCTAATCTTTATCTTTGACTGTTTCTATGTGTGCTTTGAGGATAATAACAAGTTAAACCTCCTTTCATGAGAATAAATATAACAGAATTTTTAAATATAAGAAAAGAGATTTTAGTCAAGTTTTAGAAAATAATTAAATCTATTTTATATAATTACCCTAATTTAATAATGTTTTTTGAAGGGCTAATTAGTAATAATGTTGGTGACGTTTAGAAAGGCAGGTTTTAGAAAAAATAAAAATCTTGATCTTTTTTGTTACACCTAGAAGATTTTTTTTTTGGATAATAGAAAGATTTGTTTTAAAAATATATAGAAGAAAGATTTGTGTTAAAATATAACGAAGAAAGATTTGTTTTAAAAATAAATCGAATCTTATTTCTTTGAAAATCAAACATATTTTATACTATATATAGAATGAAAGCCTCCATTAGGATTTAGGGTTCAGCGTAAAAGAGAAGAATATTTGCAAAGTCAGTATCTACTAATATTCACTGTTCCTTGTTTTCGGTTCACTTTTGTGAATTCAGTTATAATGACGAGAAAGGATGAAATATCTGCAAGAAAGAAGCCATCATCATCACTGCTTTTGTTTGAAAGGAATCCTGTTATGATGAAGAGAAAGGATGAAACATCTTTGGTTGATCTTTGTGTCGAGAAAGCTATTGATAATGTAAAATACCTTGGAGATGTTAGTCATGTTGATCATCATATGCTTGAGAGAATCTTGCCTCATTGCACACTTGACCAGTTGATGCATATTGAGAAGTCCAGTGAAGGGATGGATTTGAGCCCTATAACAGATAAATTGTGGAAAAAGTTCTTTGAAAAGCAGTTTGGTATAAATCGCACTAATGAAGTAGTTAAGAAGATGAAAGAAAAAAGAGTTTCATTCACTTGGTTGCAGCTGTATGAGGCTAAGGTCAAAAAAATGGCTCAGACTGAGAATGAAGCAGTTGATCGACTCGCGCAACGCTACAAGGAAGAAGTTGCACGAAAACAAAGCAGACAAATAAAAACATGCACCAAAGTTCCACCTAGTAAAAGAAGATTTTGCGGAGATAATGGACCTGGATACAACTTGTCAGTGAAGAGCAGCAACATAATCAAGAAGTCAAAGAAGGATTTTCTTAATCATATCCAGAAGAGGAGTGGAATTGGTTCAACTTCCAAATATCTCACTTTTTAAGAAGGAAATTTTAGGGTCAGGCAATGAAGATAACAATGCTATGTATCATTATTTGCTTTTAGATAACAATGCTATGTATCATTATTTGCTTTTAGATAACAATGCTATAGTTTCATTGTAACTCTTACTTTGATAAGTGTATTCTATTGAAACTCTTTGTCTCCTTATTATTGTTTCAATGAATCCTGTATCATATTCCCAAAGTAATCCACAAATCAGCAAGAACAATAAACAGCTCGAATGTTATTTGAAAATTCATAATTAGTAATCACTCAAGAACTATAGTTTGGCATTGATTTCACAAAAAGCACTGAATGGACAAGTTTCATCACTTACAGATATCTTCATGGTTGAATTTCTTATGGCATGTTGTGATACACAACATATGTCATTCACTTTGAAAATCAATGAATAGGTCAATCAGGTTTAAATCACATGGAAATATATTTATTGGCTTTTTAATTGGCATATTCAAATCTTACTATTATGCAGAAATGTGAATACTTTTACTTTTAGGGTCTGTGTAGAATTGTGAATAATTGTGTTACTGTATAAATATATGAGCACTTTGTTTCTGATCATTGTTAATTATGTTAATTTCTCTAAGGACCGGATTGATAAAATCATGAATTAAACTGCTTTAAATTTAGTGTGTCCGGCCTTTAAATTTTATATATGTTGGCATTCATGATAACATACTGTTATAAATTGAATATGTATCAGCACGGTTATAATGTCCTTTGCATTAACAGTCAAGCAGCACACAATAAGTTTTTTATGCATCAATCTGCAAATTTCATTGTGGCTGTAGATTTTTGAGTTAAAATCTCTTTATGAATACAAAGCATAATAAATATCCAACTTTTCTTTCTTAAAAAAGTCAAAACAAAGGGAAATGATATTGTTCTAATATTATTTGAAAGTTAGGTTATGTGAGTTTGATGTATATATATACTACCATGTGTTTACTTAGCGGTTTGATAGCGCTACTGGTTTAACTAGATGTTTAGTATATATTGAATAATTTTGTTTAGGGAAATATATTGAATAATTATGATTTAGTATATAACTAATTACACAATCAAGCATTGAATAGTTATGATTTATGATCAACAAATGAAAACTAGATGTTTTCTCTTTCAATACTTACATAAAAAGAGTATGCGAAATAAACTTCTACAAGAGGAAAATTTATATACACATGCATAGTGAGATTAATTTTTCTCAAACTCAAAATGTTACTGGTACTAGAGAATTTAAAATGGAAACATTAAGTGAAAATAAACATGAGTCCAAAGTTTATTTGTCTGAATGTTGTTGATCGATAACATGTTAATAATTCATACACCGACAAAAGTAGAAACCAAAATCCGAGTTCCTTGACCTGTTAGAATATATTGTTACCCTACTTCTAGAAAAGGGTATTTTTGGATTTAAGAGGAAATGTGTCTTGTGTCGTACTATGTGACAAATTTGAATGGACCACGAATGAAACTATGTACTTTTACCTTATTATAGGGACTTTAGTAAAATATCTTTGGCTTTCAAAGAGAAAAGAAAGAAAGGACATGCTTTGTTCGGTTAATTTTTTCTTTTGTTAAATTAAAAGCTTTGTTCGGTGATTTATGTTCTTTTCTTAGGATAGCAATACTTTATTTTGAACATCTTTTTTAACACTTATTTTTTATTGATTTAAATTAATATGTATCACATACTTTAAAAATGTATCTCATTTAAAGTGGTAAAATATACATTGATTTTATCAAATAAAATAATAAATATTAGATATAGTGTTGAAAAGAGAGTGTCTATAGAATTCTTATCAAGAATTGAGACTTTTCTAACCAGCAAAATCTCAGCAATTGTTTTTCCTCTCAACTTTCGACCACAACACGACAACACAACATGTTGATGGGACACCACCTCCTTGATCCTTAATTTTCATTGATTTGCATTTAATGTGTAGATACCAGACATTGAAATTCATTTGCAAGGTAATGATGGACCATCTTCACATTCAATGGTCACAATATTATAGTAATTGCTCTTCTCCCGTCTATTTTGGCTCATTTCCGTTGAATAGCCGTACGTGAGTTAAATTTGCAAGGTAATGATGGACCATCTTCACATTCAATGGTCACAATATTATAGTAATTGCTCTTCTCCCGTCTATTTTTGGCTCATTTCCGTTGAATAGTCGTACGTGAGTTAAATCACGCAGGCGCATTCTCAACGTGAGTTAACTTACGTAGGTGTATTTTTAGCGTGAATTAACTCACGTTGAACGGAGATGAGCAAAACCAGACGGGAGAAGAGTAATTCACTGATATTATATCTTTTTGGGCCACATGATAACTAAACTTCCTACTAATTAGCTTTTTTTTCTTCTCAAAGAAGTTAGCCTTTTTATTCTTCAAAAGTGTAGAGATCAGTCTCTTATTTTATTTTGCAAAACCACCGTAATCTCACACACATAAGTGGAGGTATCGGGATTCGAACCCCGATTTTATCAGTTGAGCTGGGACTTCCGGATGAGATTAGTCTCTTAACCCATGTCAAAATACTAGTATTAAATACTTATATATTATCATCCATTTGTCCTATTAACATTGAGATACAACCATATAACAGCAAAATATATGAATAACATTTTATTTTTTTTAGAGGAATCAAAATATACGAATAACTATCTAATCTGGTACCCGAGAAAGAAAAAAAAATGATCTGCTATTAGGTAACATACCATTTACCCTTAAAATAAAGTAATGTTCCATTTAATGTCATTCAAAACAGTTTAATACGATAGATTAGGCAATTACTTGCTTCACAAGTAATTGACTAGTTAGGTAACTAACTAACTAACTAATTGTTTTGACAGTTGAGATAGTTATGATAGTTAGTTGTAGATGTTTAACTGACTATACTTGGATTTGTATATATTGCTATGCATAGTATAAATAAGTGTAAGATTTCAAAGTACAATCCAGATTTCATAGTATAAATAACTGCATCTTCTCTATATTGAATATCTAGTTCATAAAAGATTTCTCTACTATTATTTCATATATGGAGGTTAAGTTTTATCACTTTGCAGATCTAACATAAGCAACCTTTATTTTCAATAAGTGAATGTTTATACTTTGTAATTCATCGATAGCAAGAAGTACCATCTAGTTCATGTCATAATCTTGTGGAATTGATGAATAACTATATCACAACCAACTAATCAAGTTCATTCCAGTATTTGTATTATGAGCTAACATTTTTTCTTCCAGATTGTCCAGTTCAAATCTTGTAATGTGTAAGAGCAGAAGTACCATCTAATCCTTTTTCTGCAAAGTAGGCTAAATAGTCGGCAACTGTGGTTTCTCTGTATTTAGGAGGATTGTCTTCTGATAATAGTTCCTTTATAGGTCCATAGAGCTTTGAGGATGACCAATGACCTGTGGAGAAAAAGCATGCTACAGATATTCTTGGACCAATTTTATTTGCAAGTACTTTGTGTTCAACACTCTTGAATCTGTCATTTGTTATAAGCTACAAGATAAACAAACAAATAATTAGCTTTGAAGCAAAAAAAAAAAAATATAGCTATATGTTTACATCTATTGTATATCCTTCTGATTAATATCTTAACAACCAAATCGGAGATCGAATTGATGAAATCTCTAGGTCATGGTTTATTTGGTTCAACCATAGTTGAACTTTGAACCGGATGAAAATATTGCTAAAAAGGTAAAAATATCAGAAAAGGTAAATAAGGAAAAATGGTTGAAGCAGTTTAACTAGATTGTAATGTAATTAGGATGATAAGATATTACATTTTGCCAAAGGAAGATGCAGACCCTCCAAGTTATGAAGGGTTCTATCTATGTAATTAGAATTTTATCCATATTTCTTAGTACTAATAAATAGATCAAATCAGATGGAAGATAAGATATTACAATTTGGTTGGTTCAAACTCAACCATCAAAGCGTTATTCGGCTTGTAAGGTGAGGATGCCTCCTACTTATAAACACATTTTCTGACAATAACTCATTAAATGTTGGACTCTTAAACACGCTTCCTACGCCCATGATTAAACATCTAGAGACTAACCAGATAGCGTGTATTCTAATGGATCTTGGATAGACTCTGATACTATCTTGGAATTTGGATTGAGCTAATTCAATTCTAATAAAACCTGCTTGCATGGTGAAATATGCCTTCTACTTGTAAACAAATTTTCATATCATATTTTATTCAATATAGGACTATTAGCATAATACATATAATATGCTTGAACCATCATAAATTAGATTATTCATTTTAGTTTGCATGGATTGTCCTAAGTAGCTTTGGTGTCTGTTTTACAGATTAGTTAGTATAGGACACATTCTGATTGCTCAATAAGTGGCATTTTAATTTTTTTCTTTCATAATGGAAACTATACGCATAAGGACACAGAAAACTTGCCTGCAGAAGATCACCAATATTAACTATAAGAGCTCCAGGTACGGGTGTTATATCAATCCATTTATCTTCATAAAGAACTTGGAGACCACCAATATGGTCTTGGAGAAGCACTGTGAGAAAACCATGGTCTGAATGCTTGGCTGTTCCCACAGTCAATTCTGGTTCAGGGCAAGAAGGATAATAATGGCAAAGAGCAAATAGCCCTCGAGCACAATCCATATCTTTTAAATGATTTAGACTCAGACCTAAAGCTTCTGATAACAATTCAAACAGTAGAGTCCCTAGATTCATCATGTGTTTTCTATATTCTAGCAGTATATCTCTGCAACAATAATTAGCCAATTAGAAGAAAAAAAATTGAGGATTAAATTCAATTTCAGACCTTCAATAATTTCTATCAGTTGGTTTTTTATATTGTTTTGGTCTTTGCCCTCCGATTTTTATTGAAAATGGTCGTGGTTATCCTGAGTCCGTCTAAGAGATAAGTAAATTCCGACTAAAGATTGTTTCAGCCAAGATTCAAACTTTGATTAAATTGATTTATATATTAATATTTGTTTTGTATCTTATAACTAGACCTCTCCGCGAAAATATGCATTTCTAGTAAACATCAAAACAACGGTGCCAAAGCAGTTTCACCAATTAATCAATGCAGCTTAAAATTTGTGTTTTTTTCTTGTTATAATTGAGACAATAAATCTTAAATAAGACAAGATTAGATAGAGAATGTAATATGCAGAAAGATAAGTTTGAGTTAACTTATGCAGCACTTAAATAGACACGGACACGACACTGATACTGACACATTTAATCTGAAGTGTGTCGGTGCTGCAAACAGATTACAAAATAACCAAAGTTCAAGGAGCACATAAATTTTATACACATGCATACAAAAATACTGGTACCTGCATACCACAGGAATCTCTTCTGGTTTGAGAGTATCAGGTGGAGCCAAGTAACAGGCAAAAGTATCCCTCCAATTGAGAGCTGGTGGGCTATAAATATCATAATTGCTATTGTAAATAAAGGATCTATTCATATCTCTTGTATAAAAATCTTTTTTGACTTCTGTGTCTTGTTCATAAAACCTTTTCACCCCATCTTTCAACTCCTCAAGAACACTCAAAGGGATTCCATGATTAACAACCTGAAAAAAACCTAATGTTTCACATGCTTCCTTGACTTTCTCAACTATCCCTTGGTAAATACTTGGATCTTTATTATCAATATTTGCAAGGTCTATGACAGGAATAACATTGCTTGTGTTGTTGGCTTTCTCATATTTGTCAGGTTGACAATGGAATATCTCAGGTATCCTCTTCAGTCCTCCATCAACAAGTCCTTTCACACCAGATTTTGTTTCATCAAATGCTTTGCGTTCATTCATTATAGAATCAAGGTTAGGCATGGTTGTATCAGTGGTTCCCATATTTCTTATGCTTGTATGTAGTGGTTCTGGAATGAGTAGGAGTAGCAACAGT
>Ga0228711_1009971_pt1 | contig 12666 bp, 5 predicted proteins | sample MedpolnodulmetaG_2_FD_177996 | JGI IMG/M metagenome (GOLD analysis project Ga0228711, IMG submission 177996) | Root nodule microbial communities from Medicago polymorpha collected in Santa Monica, California, United States - brown nodules | ecosystem: Host-associated > Plants > Roots > Nodule...
CTTTCAGATTCCACACTTCGAGGTAACAATCGAATCACTGATTCATGTGTTAATTCGTAATGATCCAAGGAAAGAAAATCGAATTTTTATCCGCTGCTTATTCTGAAAACGACTCGATTTTCCTTCAGTCCTCAGGTTCGTCACACAATTTTGAACATCATTTGGTTTGCTACAGTTTGGGAAATATGGAAAGAAAGAAATAACAGAATTTTCAATGTTAATGAAAGCTCGATTTTGCGCTTAGTGGACAAAATAAAGTCTCTTTCCTTTTCATGGTTGAAGGAGAAATTACAGTTCTCTGTCACTTACCATGGTTTGTGGCTTAATCCACTAGCAATGTTGGGCTACAAATAAGGGTTATTTCTTTCACTTTTCTTTTTTGTTTTTTTCCTTTTTCCAGGTTGTAAATATTGTAAAGACTTTTATGTTGTTCCTGGTCACATCTTGTGCTAGGATCGACATGTTGTGTTGGTAATATATTGCATTTTAGTCTCTTCAAAAAAAAAAACTTATTATAACGTTTTATAAGTTAATTCAAATAGATTTTTTTAATTTTTTCTCTCAATTTTTTCTTCGCAATTTTAATTGGAAAAAGTTTTAAATATAACTTTTGTATGTTTTTTCATATTTATTAATTAATTGAACTATTAAATTTATCAAACTTTACGAATTCAATTAATTAACTTATTTACTATCCGATATAAAATAATTTATCAACTATCTATTATAATATAGCTTATAAGGTATTTATTATAAACTAGCTTATAAGATATTCACTATTTTTACCAAACAATACATTTCATTCTATGCTTCCCCTTGGAAGGACATTTAACCAATCCTTGACATGTCCCTTAAGGGATTATCCAAACAACCTAAGGCATTTGTCCGATTCCGAGATTCCATCTGCGTGGATAGTGTTGCAAGGTTCTAAAAAGTTAGTTAGATGAACATTACAATCTTCATCATCTTTACATGAGTATTGGTTCTCTTTCAAAGAAGTGAGAACTGAGTTTTTGATGTAAAAGAAGACAGGGTTGCTGGTTGAAACCCCTAGGCAACCTCATCAAGGTTGTCAAGTCTTACATAGTCTCCAAGTGTGATTCGTTCCATGGCTTGCTCCTCCTCGTCGGATGAGAAATCGCTTAAGCTTGGTAGTGGAACGGTTGCTGCTTCTCTAGCTCCCCGAATACGTTTCAGCATTGCTTTTTTTTTGTCTTGTCTATGTCAGGGTCAAATAGCAGGGTGTCTGAACCCGAAACACACATATAATAACTCGCAAGGGTTGTAGCAAGAGCTTGCGGTAGATAATTAGACTCAAAAGGAAAATTTGATATAGTGAGATAGATATGATTTTCGATTATGAGAATAGAGAGTTAAAATTCTAACAACTAAAAATAAAAGCCTTCCTTAAAAAAAAGTGAAAAATAAAAGCCTAATCTAAACTGAAAAACTAGGAAAATAAAAACAGAAAGAATCTTAAATTGAAAAGGTAACAAATTTTTATCCTAAGAAATAGGAAAAATTAAAAAACTAATTGAATTTAAAAAGATTTGCTTCCGAAAAAGTTAAAACAAAACTAAACCATATTTCTACTCTAAAAAAAAAAATCGCTACCCTAGTCTAATAAAAAGATAAAATCTGAAAAATTAAAAACAAGAAAAACTAACCTAGTTCTAAACCTAAAAATAAGTTTCATCGGTCGAAATATCAACAATCTCCAGAAACGGTGCCAAAAACATGATGGACTAAATTGGCAAATGCACCAAATCGCAACAAGTAGTAAAGTAGTAAGTTTTATCGTTCTCCATAGGGATTTTCGTTCAAATTTAATTAGTAAAACTTATTTCAAAAGCGAAAAGTAAATAAAAGTGAATAGAATTGCAGGGTTAAATTTCCTTGCCCAATGCAAGATTAGGTTTTTGTGATTCAGATGATTAACAACTATTAAGGTTTCCTTGAATCCCCCTTCATCTTTATTGGAATTATCTTTTAAGAAATAAAACAACTTATGTGTTGCATCACTGATTTAATGTGCCACGACGGGAAAACCCACACTAGGCTCTTTTGATAACTCGTGTAGGATCCACCAGAGTAGTGTACTACGTTTTTCAAAAGAGCAGAGTAATGACGGAGACGACTCCAACCTTAACTTCCTAAGCTCTATAAGAAGTAGTGATTAGAAAAGTCAATGAGCCGATAAAATTTCAAGTTGTCAGTGCCTACTTTAATCCTACAGATCAACCCCCAAGGTAAACTCGTAGTTAACCAATTGATGAAGTATTAAGAACGAGCATAATCTAATTTAACTCTCAACACAATCAAAAGTATAAACTGAATGAAAACTTTATTAATAAAATCCAACAAATAAGAAGGGGTTCATCGTGGAACTCTAATCAAGAGGTTTATCAGAACAAAGTAATAGAAAAACATACCCTAGAAAGAATAAAAGGAGGAAGAAATCCACCTTAAATTTCTGATGCTCTACCCTTGCTCTGAACCGTCAATTTTTCTGAATGAATAAAATAGTGTGCAAAGGTCTCTATTTATAGCATTAGGTTAGTTAGGGATTAAGAGAAGAAAACTTGACTTTATCCGCCGATCCAGTTTGGAAAACAAGCAAAAAGGGGATTTTACCTGGTATCATGTGCACAGGTTAGGTGCAAGGCGCCTCAGGCAGCATGTATGTTGTCCTAGGTGTAGGGGCATCTGAGGCAGCTCCTCAGGTGTGATTTCTTGGATTTTCTTCCCGATTTCGATCGTACTTCTGTCTGAAAACACCTTGGAAGTTGAAATGAATTTTCTTCACTTTTTATTGTCTTCAACAACCTTCTAAGAACTCTTGATCTTCAATTCTTCATCCTTGATCCTTCATGTGATGTCTTGATTTGAAGATTTACACTACATGAAAGTCACAATCAGTCATTTTAAAAGTCGCAAAACACTTTTTTTCTTGTAGTGTTACATGATTCCTCACTGCAAAACACTAAAAAAACCTATGAAGTTGCATGATCTAGAATAAAACTGAATTACAACGACTCGATTGAAAACAATACAATATGTTTCTCAAACCATTAACAACTCCTCTAATTCTCATCTTATTTGTCTTCAAATGCAAAGAAAGAGTACTAGTAACATAGCCAAAATGTCATATGATCCTTTGTCGTCAGTTCTCATCACATATCATCTGACTTCCTCAACCATATTTAGTATTGATTTCCATATGTAATTCAAAATCTTTGCATCGAAAAGCTCACAAGTATTGTTCCCTATGTTATATGCCTTGCAAATTTCTATGAAATGTGCTTTTGTCTATGATTCCTTTAGCCATTTATTGAGATACTGATGCACGGTCGGACTAATGGCAAGTGTACCAATCGTTTACCAAGTAATAAAGTGATAAGTAGAGTATCGTATCCACATGGATTGTCCTTTCGTCCAAACAATTCACGTTACTTATTTTTATTAAGTTGACGATATAAAAGTTAAGGGTTAAAAAGACTTGCAATTTTTATCTGTTTGCAACAGAGCAAGTTTACCTGTTTTTGGTTGCAGAAAAGTAAGCAGCGGTTAGGATTCTTCGAATCTCCTCTGTCGCGTTTATTTATCTTAGATAGACTATACAAATGATGAGGTCGTTGGGATGTTCATTATTGGATAAGGCACCACCTGACCCAATGGGATTTATCACTGAGTATCTAATTAGGCTTTTCCCTCTGATGGCTAACTGCACCTGCTGATCGCACGGTGATCCTTACGTGCGGGGTCTTGCTAATTCAAAGGTAATTGAAACATAAACTTTATATTGGCTTTCCAATGTTTCCCAAGGCAATGAAGGCCATGGTTCCCTTAGGTCTGACCATCTATGAATTTTAGGACACTCATAGCACACTCTCTCTACGCTTTCTTAGTAGTTCTACAAACGGGCAGCCCTAATCTACGTCTACCTTACTAAGGGTTTCAAGAGAATGGTTCTATTAGGTTGTAGCTCTAAGTTGGACATCTAGGTTCTTGTTTCCCTAATTACTAACCAGTTAATTCCTAGGTTCGGTAAGACACCACCCGACTCAATGGGATTTAACATTGAGTACCTACACCTAGGGTCAACAATTTTTATGGTATCTTTGGCTAATTAATAATCACTTACTTCCTAGATAGATAGTTTTCAGTAAAGGGATATAAATATCAAGATATAAGCATCTGGTTAGTGACAACAATATTAGGCCCTGTCACAACCTAAGTACCTAATCTAGGGTTGCACCTCTCACAGAAATAAAACTACAGATTAATAAAACTTAATAGCGAACAAAAGAATAAATAAAATAATAAACGACATATTAAAATAAATAAATATCCAACAAAAATATACAGAAGTTTATCTTAGAACTCTAACCTAAAAAGATTTAGCTACACGTGGTAACTAAAAACAAATTACTAAAGATAAAAACATACCCTAGAAAATCAAGGAGAAGATAGAAACTCTCTTGAAGCTCCAAAGTCGCCTTCCTCTTGAAAATTCTGAATGAGGAAGGCTGGTATTTATGGTGAGAGTTTCTACCTGGGTTTGGGCTAAAAGTGCGGGCTTTACCCAAAACGGAAGCAGGAAAAAACAGTTGCGCCCCGAGTTTTTGCATGCACGGGGTACATGTGAGTGTACCACATTGCATGCCCTAGGCGCATGGATGATGCACTAGGCGCATGAGATGTGAATTTCATGCCCTAGGCATTTTTCCATGCCCTAGGCGCATTATGTCTTCCTTCCGGGCCCAATCTCCGATTTTCCGTCATTTTAGGTCTTCGTCTTCAAATAACTTGCCTCGGTACTTTGGGAACATAATTCCTCCCTATTGTAAGTCTTTTGAGGCCTCTTGGATCTTTATTCTTGTTTCTTGAATCGTCATATATAATTCTTCGGATGTGTTGATTTGCTGATTTGCATGATTTATTCGTGAATTACTTCAAAAACCCCCTAAAATTTCTATGTTTCGGGAAAACTAGAATTTCAGACTCAAATATAGAAAACATTACAAAAGTCCCAAAATCTTAGACAATCGTTCTAATACTCCTCCTTTTTACTGCTAAATCCTACTAAAATAAACTGAAAAACATGATAAGAATAACGTAAGATGACCTGTCATCAGATACTCATCATGTGATTGAACCGAGTAGGAGTTGTTGCCTTAGCACATTCCTAGACCACCCCTTTGAACTCATTATCTTTCAATTGCTTGTTAAAGTTCCTTCAAAGGTGCATGACACAATATCTATGTGGCACCCATGGCATCAATTCATGCATAGCAAGAATCAGACCCTGCCAAATTTCAAAAAAGTTATTATCACATTGATCCTTATAAAATACCACTTACCGTCAAAATTGTCCATTATTATACTTACTATCAAACTGATCATAAAAGTACAACATTCAAAATCAAGTTGATCCTAAAATTAGCAATTATAACATCCATGCAGAATATAATAATAGAATATAAATGTATCAAAATAGAATATAATCCATGCAATATTTTGTTACCTTTGGCATGTCTGAAATAAAATTCAATCTGTTTTGCACGTTGTCTCCTAGCTCCTGATGCAACCACTTCCAATCATCCCTATTTTCTACATCCACAATGGCATACGCAATGACAAAATTGCAATTATTTTCATCTTGTACCATAACAAACAATAGTTTCCCTCCAAAATATCCTTTCAGAAAGCATCCATCTAAACCAATCAACGGCCAACATCCCGCCATAAAACCTTTTCTACATGCATCAGGACAAACATAAAATCTTTTGAATTTTTGTGGGGACTATGGAATTTGTATGGTATTCATCTTCACAAAAGAACCTGGTTGCTTCTAATTAACTCATGCACATAAGCTTGCAGAAGTCCATACTACTCCCTTTCACTACTTTCAACCAACTGCCATGTTTCCTTTGTTGATCTAAAAATCAAACAACCATCAAGTATAACCCCGTAGTGACGTTTCATCAGATTAAAAAACTTTACTCGAGTTCACATTATAATACATATTTTGTTGAGAAAATGTTTTACGCATAAACTTACAAAAATATATAGCTGTGTTTATATGTACCTTATACACTTTTGTGAATTACATAGACTAGTTAGAATTTAAGTTGAAAACGCGCAATTCAATTTTATTCAAATTTCAAAGTGACTTCCAGTACATACATAAGATAAGACACTTTGATTCCCAAGGGTTACATGAAAATTGAGGGAATCAAAGTGTAACTAGGTACATAATATGCATAAAGGTACTTAACATAATAAGTGATCCTGATCATTTTTCTTTCTTAATCTAACGATCTATAACCATCGTAAAGTTGGTCGTAGAGGATCCGAGTTTTGTCTTATTCCATACTCATACATATCTATAGTGAACTACGCGTATAATATGATTTAATTTGGAAACATGGAGTTCAAAGATGCTGAGATAGATCCAACTATTGCCTCGGAAACTTTTGTCACAAATCGAAGAACAGATCGTTTAACATCCTCCTTTATCTGATTGCTGTAATCATTTCCAACATCATGAACTCTATCCCAAAGCATAACTCCTCCATAGTTCGAAGTCAGTTTAATGATAGGAAGAACCTTAGAAATGAGATCATCTGGTGGGATATAACCACCACTATAAGATGCATCAGGTGCTGCTGGTAGTCCCATGAAAACGGTATTATTTGGTAGAACTAAAGATGTCCAATCATTCCATGATTGTAAGAGCAATGTAGCATCTGAGTTTATTTGATCATATTCACATGGAGGGTTATTGTAGAATTCAACAAGTACATAATCAAACAAGCCAGTTTTAATAGCTGTGTCAAGGTAGTAATCTGGTATAAAACATTGGGGTGCTGCAGCCAAGTAAAAGTACCTGCAAGAGATAAAAGGTTGATTTTGTTAGTTAGGGTGTAAGCAAAACGAATTCAAAAATATATTGAATAGAGAGTTAATTTTTTAATGAGAAATATTATATGAGTCAAGCGAACAAATGTCCTTAAAACACTTTTTAAAGATTCAAAAAAGAAAACAATTGATAAATTTTATATATAAAATGTTGCTTTTTATTTCGTCAATGTGTATAATACATAATTACCAAGATAATTTTTCCACTTTGAACTTTTTAACAAGGAAACCTGTTAGCATTTTCCGTATCATATAAAATATCAAATCATCATAAATTTTGTAAAGAAGTATACTAAAGACGAGATTAGGGTGTGTTTGATTTGCAAAATAGTAACTGCAAACAGAACAATAAGAAAAACACTAGAGGACATTACATAACTACATTGAAGAGATATAGAGAGATGATATTTTTCTTTTGTTGGAAAATAAAAATGGTATTTTAGCACTTTTAAAAGTCTGAACTGTAGACATACAGTTGTTTCATAGTTTAGTGAGGGTATGAATTTCTATTTTTAACCGGTCTTTGCTACATGTTTTGCTCAATTTCATGACCAGATTCTAAATCAAAAAAGGTAAAAAATGTTATCAAGTTCAGTTGCCTGTTTTTTAACAAATCAAATGCACCTTATATGTTTCAGTTAAAAAGTGTGTTGATCGATGATATTAAATGTTATATTTCCATCCACAATATAAAATGTAAGAAGTTTTTTTTCCTTTTCATATTAAGTTTCACATATGCAATAATTTTAAAATACTTGTTAAACATTACTTACCTTGTTTTTTTTACTAATATGATTATATATGTATTCCTTTTAAAAAATAAGAGTATATATGTATTTATTCTATCATTCCTTAAAAAAAATGTATTTATTGTATCTCAAATCACTTTTATTTTACTAAATTAAGAGCATAAAGAAATCAAAGAGAATAGAAGACATCATCAACTAAATTGGCACCCCTTATTTCAAATCACTAACTACTCTATTAACCACTATTAATAAAACAAAACTAATAAAATTCAGCTCATTTTATCTTATTTTGTACATTCAATGATTCTCTTAAGAAATGTTCTACTTCTACCAGGAGTATAGTTTATGAAGTGCTAATATAATGTTATGCTAACTTGTGCTCTTAGGGTATTAAGGAATTCATAAATGGTAAATATTTATTATGAAACATTAATTTTCAATGTTTATAAGAATAAATTGGCACAATTTCCTAAACAAAAATTCCATTTTAGTTTTCTTAACATGTATCGTAAGAGCACAAGTTAACATTTCCCAATAAGAGAAATGATATTTATACAACTAGTATTTTATAACAACTTTTGTGACAATTTTCTTTTTCATACTCACATTATATTTTTTCTTTCTCTCTTTATTGCTTTAATTTTCGTGTCAATACATACGTTTCTTTATAAAAATATGGTTATCGATTAGATTGTCAAATAAATGGATGTTCAAATAACAAACAGTGCGGTGTCTTGTCTTTGGGTGCGGTGTCTTGTCTTTGGGTCCCAAAGCCATATGCCACTTTTTTGGTTTCAAGTTGTACAGCGGACAAGTTGTACTACTAGTACTATCATGCTAAAACTTGTCCTTCAAAAAATATTACCTGTTTTGTTGTCTTAGATTGTCAAGATCCCTAGCAAGGTCATCCCAGTAAAGATTTGTAGTACCTCCTTCAATGTCAAAATCAATACCATCTAAGGTAACACTTCCAAGTGGACCAGATTGACCACTAAGGAAGTTAGTATAGAGGTAATCAGAAACATTTTTAGCATCTTCTGGTGAGCTAAGGTTGTAGGGTCCATATCCACCTCCGATAGAAAGTAAAATTTTGAACCCTTTTTGTTGACAGTGTTTTATTTCGGGTTCGAGTTTTGTACAAGGGCTCCCGTCACCACCACAATGACCTGCAAAGTTCAAACTTGGGACTCTTCCTTCTCCAAAGACACTGAGGAAAGCTAAGAGTACAATCTCGTAATTACCAGTGTCACATGTTGATGTCAAGTTGCCTTCTGTTACGTTTTGGCCCCAGTAGACGGCAATGCCACCACTTGATGATGCTTTGATAGTGAAGGGAAATATTGTTAACACTAACAAAAGGAGCAATGCTTGCCTTTTTGTATCCATTTTGTGGTTTTTGTGTTTAGCTAGTTTGATTACTTTAGATCGATTGAGCAGCCCTTTTATAAAGGTCTCTGATAGGTTATGTACATTTATTTTATTACCGGTAAATATTGAGTAACTTTTTTTTTGAGGAAATATATTGAGTAACTTAGCATCCAGCCCACCAAAATAGACTTTTTGGGACACGTTTTAGTTTCGGAAAAAATAAAGGATCAATGATAGTGATGGAGAATATTGTTAAGATCAACAAAAGGATCAATGTTTGCATTTTTGAACCCATATTTGCTTGTTTGATTACTCAAGATCGATTGAGCTCGTCTAAAGGTCCAATTTAAAAAAGGGAGAACTAGTTTTGTAGAAGTGAAAAAATAAGGATCAAACGTAAAATTTCTCATTTTATATATGAGTGACACATATTTATCTAATTTTTTTTTTTGTTTTACAAGAATGTCTAATTATTAAACTCTTTCAAAAAAAAAAATGTCTAATCATTTTTTTTTTCTTTTTGAGGGAATGTCTAATTATTTTATAAGTGACACATATCTTGTAGTATATTGGAAATTCCTAAAACACACCTTAAAATCCTGAAAAAATTGTTCGAACTCCTCCCCTGTTATCAACTTGAAATCTTTATTCAAAAAATAAAAAGATATTTCCACTTGCTTGATTTTTTTTCTTTTGTAGTTATTGAATATGTATATATATTTCCACTATAAAATAAGGTATTGCCCCCACTATGTGACCTTTTAAAAATATCAGTTGAAACTAAAAAATAATACTATTGTATGTTTATATATGTTTAAGTTTGTATCGTTTTGTTTAAGTTCATAAAGTTATTAATGTTAGACACTTTAATCATTTAAATATTTTCTATTTTATTTTGGTCTCTTAAGTTATAAATATTAGACAATATGATTGTTTAAAATATAACCGAAAAGATATTTTAGTCTCTTAAGTTATCAACATTAGACACTAACATTTATAACTTAAAGGATTAAAACGAAACAAAAAAATTTAAGTGATCAAAGTGTCTAACATTTATAACTTAAGTGGTAAGAAAACGAAAAAAATATAAACTAAGGGACAAATGAATACCTTAAAAAAACCTAAGGGATCCGTCCCTATTTTGGTCTCTATTTTATTTTAAGAGTAATTTAAGCTTACTTTCATATATATTTATAATAATATGTTATTTTGCCCCCACCTATCAAAATTTCTGGATCCGTCTATGCAAATATGGATCTCTAAAAATGATCTAATGACAAAAATATTATTTTATTCAAACTGAAAAATAAAAAAAAGATTCAACATTGGATTACATTCATATTAGACAGCCCCTATTTTCAATGTTCTAGGGGACTCTTTGATATATGCTTTCACATAATTTCCTTTTTCATATAAACCCTTGCAGTAACTTCCTTTTCCACGGTAATGTTTTTTACTTGACAAATTTCATATAAACCAGATGTATTGTCCCTTTCCACTTATGACGGAGCCAGAATGCATGCATGTTTAGCAAAATAGTAAGGTTTGTCTGTACAACGTGAAATGCATGTGTTTTATGGCTCTTTCGGTTCTTTTGAACTGTCTTAGTTACCTTTCAAAATTACATTCAAATTTTAATGCAAATAACACATATAATAAAAATAAAATGTAATAAATTGTACATGTCCAATTTTTTCCTTATCATTTAGAAAAGGTAATGGAAGAAAGTGAATTCAAATATTAAAAAACAATGTAACAAACACAATATTTTTTTTGTTATCAATCAAAATATATCACGTAAGAAACACGATATGAATATATGTCTAGTTTTTTTTCTTTATCCTTTAAAAAAAATATATTCTTTATCCTTTAAAAAAAATATAACAAACTAGATCAAATATATGTCACTATAAATATAATCAAGAAGAAAATGATCGTTATTTTATTTTTATTTTTATTTTATATACAAACAAACCAAAATATGTCAAGTTGATAAATAATTTTGTTATATGTTTTGACAATAATTTGTAGATAAATAGTTGTACAAATAATTTCCATTAATATTTAAAAACTGTAATAAAAAATATACAAACAAACATAATAAAATATACACAAACGTTAATGCGGTAAAAAGAGCAGACAGACAGACACGGTAGTGCCCGTCTTTCTGCTAGTGTTCATAACATTACTTATCTATCATGGTAGAACTGGACTAGTGATTTTAATTTGGATATATGTTTTGATATATAACATATTCATGATCACTTTCTTCAGTTTGTTTATTTAATAGATGCATGGTTTTAAAGCACGATGCTCTTTTTTACAGCTTATTTGACTCTTTTGTGCTTGGGTTTTGTGGAACGAAAGAAATAATAGATTATTCAAGAATAAGGAAAGATTCGTATACCAGTTGTTTGATAAAATTAAGTTACATTTTTTTTGGTGGATGAAGGCAACGCATGCTAATTTTGGTTTGTTGAGTTTGTTACATTTAAAGTCACAAATAACTATACTTATAATTTAAATCTTTATCAAAAAAATTATATAAAATATTGTTTATAATTTACACGTAAATTTTGATAAAATATCGTTGATAATTTACACGTGTTATCACAATAAAAAAATGAAAAGAAGAACACATGAATGCCTGTCTTTTCGCAAGTGTATAATAAAGGCATTAACATCATAGTTGTTTGTTTTGATTTTTCATCTTTATACGACATATTTTTATTTGGCTTAAATGCAATTTTGATCTCTCTATTTTTTAAATTGTTAACTTTTGATACCCCTTTATTTAAAACCAACTTTCTCATCCCCCTGGTTAGAAAGTCAACAAAAAATTTGGTCTCTCTTCTCTTTAGATGATGTGACAAGCTCATTAATGATGTGGATTGTCTATGTGGCACATCTTTTGATACATCATTTCCACTTTATTAAAATTTAAATAACAAATTGATATTAAAATAAAAAAAAGAATTGGGGATTAAAATTAGAAACCCTAAACTCTTCTTTTATTCCCAAATTAAAGAGGAAAAAAAATCCCAAATTAAAGAACACAAGAACATATTCTTCAATTTCCTGGCAATTCATCATCCATAGTAAAATTAATCCATTAATTTAAAAAAAAAGTCAGATAAATTATACTAGGTAATTTGGAAAATTGTGGGTCCTTGCTGCCATTGGGCCTCACCATCAAGAACTCTCTTTCATCATCACGAAAATTGCTTTTATGACTTCAAGAATGTCCTAGTAACACATGGAAAATCCTAAAATGCCTCCAGCGGTAGTTAATTACCGTTGGCCAAATCGGCAGCAGTTAACTACCGTTGAGGTACCGCTCACATCAGTAAAAAAAATCAGTGCAGTCTGCAATTTGGTTTCCAGCCATTTTGGCCTGTTTTTTACCTGTAATTTCAAATGACAATTCCGTATGAAATCAAACCGATACAACATCTAGCAATTACAAACAACAACATTTCATAATTTATCAATGATTCGGTAACATTACATAAATATGATAATACGTTAATGTTACACAATTGTTTGAAATTCGCCAAATTTTCCACATTATGCAACACATTATACTAAAAGTACATTAATTTATAATAAATGCGAAACTCAAATA
>Ga0228711_1009972_pt1 | contig 12665 bp, 6 predicted proteins | sample MedpolnodulmetaG_2_FD_177996 | JGI IMG/M metagenome (GOLD analysis project Ga0228711, IMG submission 177996) | Root nodule microbial communities from Medicago polymorpha collected in Santa Monica, California, United States - brown nodules | ecosystem: Host-associated > Plants > Roots > Nodule...
AGAAACAGATTCTAAATGCAGCGGATAAAACAGATAGATAGAGAGAGAGAGAGAGAGAGAGAGAGAGAGAGAGAGAGAGAAAAGAAAGACACAAAGCAATTATTAGGTTCCTTCCACAAACCGGAAGTAGTCATATCCCCCTTGCACTTCCAGGGAGAGTTCACTAGAAATGTAATATCTGATTACAAATGCTCACTACTACAACTAGCAAGAGACTTCAAATTACTCAAGCACAACTGCAAGAGATTTCCTATGTTCCTAAACACAGTCAATAGACTTCCAATGCTCAAGCACAGCTGCAAGAGACTTCTATTGCTCAAGCACACAAGCAAGAGACTTCTATAGCTCAAGCACACAAGCAAGAGACTTCTATTCAAACAGAATTACAAAGAAATTTGTTTGAGGTTGAACACTTGATATACAATCAGTGGTGTTTACAATACAAATCAGATACAGACTCTTATGACTCTAGAATTTCTAAGATATGAACTTTGATAAGAAATTCTAAGTGACTTTATATGCAGAACAATTTCAACAGAGGTTGGCACTTGTGAATTGTTGTATGAGTCTTGTATATGTGTGTGTCTGCATTTCCAACCAGCAGGTTTTCATTCCTTTATATAGATGTGTGAGAGATACATTGGAAATTGCCAGCACATCAAAAAGAGTCGTTTGAAGCTTGATCAAAATCACCAATGATCTTTTGCCTGATATGGTTATTGTCCTATGAAGGATCAATTTCATATCCATTTCAACTATGAAGGAACATCGCTGCAGGCATAGCTGTTATTCTTGTCTTGTTGCAGAGACAAAACAGAGTAGTGGAGATAGTGGTTGTACAGTTCGTACAATTGTCCTTTGTCAACGCTCTTTAAAGAACAAGCATCCAATGCCCTCAAATCCTTTTAAAATAGTCGTTGCTTTACTCTTCTGGTCTTCTGCAATGCTAGACGTGATTGATTCCATTGAACGGCTTTTGAAGCTTTAAGTTTCTCATCTTCTGATGAACTTCAGCTTCTCGTGATATTGCTTCTAAGGAACTTGTTTCTGATGACGTCACCACTTCAGGAGCACTTGACTTTAGGAGTTCATCTCTTCAGATGAAGCATGCTTCATTTTTGTTGATTCCTTTTCTCTCTTTTGTTCCTTCAGAACCTTATAAGATATCAAAATTTTGTCTTTGGTCCTATAAACTTGAACAAATATTAGCATATCAAATTGACAATTTTTAATACCTTGTTATCATCAAAACTTTAAAGGGTATTGTATTTTAAACACATTTTGTTCCAACACTTTTTTATTTCTCTCTCCAAAATTTTGAGATCAAAATCACAAAGAAAATCAAAAGAAACTATGAACCTATTAAGAACAGTATGAACAATCATCTCAACTCTCTAAACCTCACTGCTACTTCGTCCTTATAAGCCTTCAACCAATTTTGGAATTTCACATAACCCCAAACATCAATAATCACGATTTACTTCGTTTTCAACCATACAACAACACCATAACCGTATGTCAACAACACTGGATCAGATCCGTACGAACAACAACAAGTAAATCGAACTCATCACATCATTTCGAGTCAGATCGTTTTCTAGAATCAACGATGAGTAGAAAGACAACAGAACCGAAGCAAACAGAACCAAAATCCATCATCAACGCGAAGAACAACTCGATCCAAGTCGAAAAGAACCGTCCAGATCGGAGAAGGTAACGTTTGTCCTTTGTTATTCCGTCGTTTTGCCTTTCTTGCTCATCTGATATGTTAGATCCGTAGATTTTAGGAGTCTTTTTTTAGGTTAAGAGGAAGAGTTTTGTGTTTGTTCTAAGAGGAATATCCTTTTATACCTTATGAATTTCCTGTGTGTGTTCATCCATGCTCTTCCCATGCGCCTCTTGCTGTGAGCTGTTAGATCTTTGATCTAACGGCTGCTGTTGATCCCTCAGGCATTTCGTATACATGCTTGTTTATTTTGCTCAATATGTTCCCTTTTTTTGAAACTCTTGGATCTCTGATCTTGTGGCTGTGATGTGTTTACCTTGAGATTAGATCTGAGCCTTCTGATCAATCAGGCAGTTTAGATCTGATCTGCCTGAGCCCAATGTTTTTTTACTAAGCCCATCTCTTTCTAAAATTCTCTACTGTTTTACTATTTTCACCACTGTTTTTAATTTCTGCACCTTTTTTACTTAAAATTGTTTCTCTAAGTTTACAAAAATATTTTGCCTTATGTTAATTGTTTATTCATTGTTTTTTTTTTAATTTTTTATAGTATATTTGCATTATTACTTAGAATCATTTCATGCATATTAGAATTTTTGCTTGCATATTTATTTTCTTGTCATTTTACTGGTGTGTATAATAGGAGTTAATGTAATGTAATGCATGCATTTTTTTTTCTTGTCATTTGCATTTTGTTTGAGACTTTAGAATGTACTTAGGATTGATGTAACCATGATAATGAGAATATGCACCGATACCAAGATTTATTTTTACCGCCTTATGCCATGACCGCAATCGAGGACCAAATGAATTAGTGACAAACTAGGGTAAATTTTTGGACTAATTTGAGGGCCTTAAAATGAACAACTAGTAATTTTATGATGAAATTTTACTTGGGATCCAACATCCTTGGTAATTCCTCTCACGTTTTTTTTTTTTACGTTACGTCGAAATGCTTAGTTTTTTTAGTTTACTTTTATCTTAGAAAAATCATTTTCCAAAAAAATCAAATATCCAAAACTTCAAATATTTTCTCAATCATTCCTTGGATTTTAACCCAAGAGGTATTTTCCCTTTTATTTCATAATCAAACTTTTAATCAATTTTAATATCCATATTAGACTTGAATTTCTTTTAATTAAAATTAAACAACCTCACTGCATTTTATTTCTTCTATACCTTTGAGGTTTCTCATCCCTTCTAAAAACTTTTTTTTTTCTAAAAACTTTAAAATTAATCCAACCCACCAAATGAAATTTTTGAGGTGAACTACATTGGTTTTGATCCCAGTTGTGGGTATGTAGGCAAAGGACCCAATCCTTCCAAATCAAATAACAAAAACATACTTCTTCTCCCTGCATTCTTTCACTTAGACATTTAGGCAATTATTTTCAAAATAAGCAAATAACTTAGCATAAGATAAATTAGGCAAGAGGTTCCTACGGAATACCGTAGTCGTTTAGGGTGCGTAAAACCTTCCCTTTGCGAAACCAACCCCCGGACCTTTAATCTCTCAAGGGTTTTTCTCTCTTTTTTCCTTCCCAAGAATAAAAGTAGTAAGTTCAATGATTGACGATTCAAAACCAACCAACGGTTTGACATCCGAAAATCGAGAGCACAATAAAATTGGCAAAAAATGACAAGTTGAAAATCGAGAGCACAATAAAATTGACAAAAAATGACAAGTTGAAAATCGAGAGCACAATAAAATTGACAAAAAATGACAAGTTATAAGCACAAATGTTATTTAAAATAGTTTATAACTTATAAGTTACAAGTTACAAGTAAGCTCAAAAACTGGTCTTCCAAAAAAAACATAATTAGCATCACTCATAAAAACTAGCCAACTAAGATTTACAACAATGTATACATGTTCATCTATCAAAGAAAGAGGTAAATGAAGTTTACCATAAAAGGGAAGAACGAGATATACTGAGTTTGTGTAATCATAGTAGAGGAGTGTGGATATTAGGAAAACGAAAAGTTGCTTGCTAAGGGAAAGAAGATGTTTATTTAGGTTTTGTTTGGGGGTTTAGAGGGGAGGGGAAGTGAGAGTTTTGATGGGTTGAAAATATATAGGAAAATAGAGAAATCTTTCAAATTTTTCAAAATGACAATTTTTTAAAGAATGATAAATTAATTCTTATGATTAATATATTTTGAATTGTCCTTCTTTAAAAAAAAATATATTTTGAATTGTCCTCGTGAGCTTAACTCAGTTGGTAAGGACAATGCATAATATATACAAGGTCCAGGGTTGGAATCCCAGACACCAAAAAAACAAATATTTTGAATTTTAAGAATATTATAATAACATATACTGAATTTGAAAAATTCATACAAAACCTCTAAAACCAGGTGGATTCTAGAGTGAGGGATCTAACAAGTCCCTCACCGGTGGACCATAGTAAAAAACATTCGGAGCCATCAGATTAATCTTAACTCTTGTATCTTATCGTATACTTTAGACACTATATCACATTTCTTTTTTCCCTCTCGCTCTAGCCTCTTCCACCCCTTTCTCTGTCCATACTCTCTCAGGCTTCATAACTTTATGTCTGAGGGTGGTTCTGGAAAATCAAACCACTTATGCAAATCAACGAGGCTTCATATTCTTCCACAACCATTCCAAAAAATCAAGCTTTTAACATATCTAAAATAACCTATTTGAATAATTTTTCATTCAATTATGTCTTTTTTAAATGTAAATCAAATTTAAGCTGATTAAAATATGAATCTTTGTTGAATAGATTCTCATTCAATTGAAGTTATATGAAAATTCTTTGAATATTGGTTTTATCAAATTACAAATTATATCAAACTTTATATGGATATCTCTTGTTATTTCAGCATGCTTCCGGGTTCAATATTGAGTTTTTAATTTATCAAATGTTAAGCATAAGAGAGAAGAAGGTGGGGAATCAAATTGCGATGGAGAGAGAAAGAACAGTGGGAGAGACAATACAAATATAGATTCATTGAGATCAGTTAAGGGAGAAAGAAAGAAATTAGATCTGATGTGGTGATAAATAATTAGATCGGGTAGGCTGATTTAATCTGAGGGTTAAAATTAGTGGTACATCGATGAGGGACTTAATAGAGCACTCACCCTAGAATCCACCCAAAAGCCATCCTCCCAATTTAATCTTTTTTTGAAACATGTGTGTGTCTAAATAATCTAAATAATGTATTCCGATGATTGGAACCACCCAATATTTCTTCATCATTTGTTAAGTAAAAAAAGTATTTGGTGAATTAGGGATGGCAATTGGACCCAAGTTCAATGGGCATCTGCAAAAAGTACCTATGATGGGCGGGTAAATACCCACATTGTTGGGTATGGGCTTGGGCACGGGTAATTGCTCGCAAATTTGAACGGGTACGGGCACTCTAGTGCCCACCCCGCCCCATGCCCGCACATTATATAGACTATACCAATAATTTTATTTATATTACATTTAGTTAATTAATCCTAAGTCTTTGATATTTATTGTAATATACACTTGTTTTTTATATTTTAGATGCTTTTGATTTGGCTAAATAATATGATGCGTAATATTTTATATGTTGATTTAGCAGATTTCGTATCATATTTTAATTATGTTGTGATATTTTTTGCTATTTATTATCTTTTTCTTGTGAAATTGCAGGTAATGGGTGCGGGTACGGACACTTAGATACCCATAGGGTACGGGTCGGACACCAAACTTATTGCCCACGAGGGTATGAGGATTTTCTTAAAACGTGGGTATGGGATTGGGGATGGACACTATGGTACCCTACCTAATGGGTACCCATTGCCATCCCTAGGTGAATCGTTTAAAGTAATAATTACATCGTAATCTCTTTATATCTCACATAAAAAAACCCCTTTCTTGCTACATCGTGTGTGTGTGTGTATATACTCCCCTCAGTCCCAATTTATAAGAAAAACAATCAAATCACACTAATTAAGAAAACCAAAATATAAGAATTTAAAGTATAGTTTTTTGTGTTTTGTTTAAAATAAATTTTATAGGAAGATGTAAAAATAATTTTCTTTGACTATTTGTTATAGATAAAATGGGAGAGAGAAAATTGAATGTAATTTGTATTTAATTTTATAAGAACAAACAAAAGTTTTTTTTTTAAAAAAGATGGTTTTTTAAATAAACAAGATTAAATAGGTTAAAAGTTTGTCTTTTTCACTTATATTTGAGATTGAAATGTAATTGCATGTCAATGAAATGAAACAAATGCAATGCTTCCTTTTTTTTTAGGGGAAATCCGATGATTCATGTTTATGTGAATTGCAAAAGTGTGGATGCACCTTTAAAGTCAAATATTGCTGCATGTGTAATTGCTAAGTAATTGGTTAGAATGTTCCATATAAAAAAATGTGTGGATGCACCTTTAAAGTCAAATATTGCTGCATGTGTAATTGCTAAGTAGTAATTGCTTAGAATGTTCCATATAAAAAAAATGTTTAGAGTGTTGGAATGAGGAGTAGAAAAACCATCACACGCTTCTCTTTTTGTCCACCATCAATTTCTTGGTTGTTTCTTTCATCTATAAAACACTCAATTTTGTCAATATAGTTCTTCCATGCTAACATTTTTTTTAAATGATTCATAAAATTCTAAAATTTTAAATTTCAAAAAACAAAAAAAATTCTAAAATGTTAATTAAGTTGGTCTCTGTATATGAATCTTTGTTCATAAGTTTCACAATATCTAAACTTTGGTCCCTGACTCCTCGTTGTCACAAGGTCCCTGATTCAGGATTAAATACAAAATAGTCCCTAAATGTGCAATTATGTTATTAGTTTAGTCCCTAACATTAAAAAAATTTGTTAAATGATGAGGTGACGTGTGTGAGGTGTCACATGGACTAAAGTGAGAGTAGAAAATAGTCACTTTAGTCCCTGAACCGAAATCAATATCCGTAAATTGAATCTCAAATCTCTAAATCCAAAATTTAATCTCTTCCTAAATCTTGTCTAATTCACTCTTTTGTTCAAAATTGATTTCTTTTTTGTTGTCGTTAATTCTCTATACTGTACTGAATTCTAATGTTTATAAGTAGGGGTGTAAGTGGTTCGGATAAAACCGATGAAACCAAAAATTCAAATTGAAAAAATATCCGACCTTGTTTGATACGGTTCAAAACCGAACCGAACCAACCTAAACCGATCTACTTTGGTTCGATTTTTGGTTTTTAATTTTGAAATCCAAAGAACCGATGCTAACTTCACTTCTCATTTTAGTAATATTATACCTCCTCACACACACACACTTATGATTAATCTCAAAATGAAAGTCCAACATAAAATACTCCTTAATTCATTCACTTTCTCTCATCATCATCTCATCTCATCTCATCTCATCTCATCTCATCTCATCACTCACTCTATTTCATTTATACTAAAAAAGAAACTAGCTGTCAATCACATCTAACTCATCGTTCTTCATCGCCATTGGGATCAACCAACTCGTTAGTTTTTTCATGTTAGTTATACAAGGTAGTTTGAAAAACAGATAACATGGAAAACAAAGTTCTCTGAAATATTTGAGTATGTTGTATGCATGAAATACATACCGATCAACCGAATCAACCTGAATAGTTTGGTTCAGTTTCTTTTTTGAAAACAGTAAAAGCCGAACCGATGAAAATTTCATTGGTTCGGACATTTTTTGACCAAAAATCATTCCACTCTGAACATTTACACCCCTATTTATAAGAAATCACCACATTTTACTCCTCAATTCCAAAAAGTATAATCTTTCCCTCATTCTATAGTGTATGTGCAGTGAAGTTGACAAGTATGTTTCTACATGCATGTTTGATAGATGTGTTTTAGTAAAAAGTAAGATGTGGTTGAAGCAATTTTCGATATTATGTTTCTACATGCATTTTTGATAAATGTGTTTTAGTAGAAAGTAAGATATGGTTGAAGCTATTTTGATCATGTTTAGTTAAGCTAAAGTTTGGAGGCATACTAAATTGTTTGACGGTTACAAAACATACATATATTTTTACTAAAATCACATTTGACTTGAGACATACTATTAATTATAATAGTCCACACCATATAACCTAAACTCCTTGATTACAAAAGATTTCGAGTTTACTGTGTTCATTTCTTACCAAAAATCTCCACTGATTAACAATAACAATAAAAAGGAAATTGATTTTGAACAAAGAGAAAATTAGATGACATTTAGAGATTTAAGGATTTGAAGATTAAATGTGAGATTTAGACATTTAGGGATTGAGATTCAATTTGGGAAAATATTGATTTTCGGTTCAGGGACTAAAGTGACTATTTTCTACTTGCACTTTAGTCCCAGTGACACCTCATACACACCACCTCATCAGTTAACTTAAGTATTTAACATTAGGGAGTAAACTGATAACGGAAGTGCACATTCAATGACTACTTTATATTTAATCTTGAGTCAGAAACCTTTGTGACAACGAGGTGTAGAGTCAAGGACTAAAGTGACCGTTTACTAAAAAAAAATCCTTCAAAAGCTAATTAACATGGTTATTAATTTTTAGCAATAAAAATTTGCACACAAACATAACTAAAAAAAAAAGCGTTAAACAATGTAAATGTTTAAATTATCAGTAAATTTAGCAGAATTATGTAATACTTTTACTTCACTAAACCCACAGTCAATCCATATGAGCTAGATTAAATAGGACAAAAAATTTCTCCCACAGCAGATAGGAACAGTGACAAAGAAAAGAGAAAACAAGGGAACAAATTCAGATTAAAAAAATAGAAATCCCTTTTTTTCATGAAAAATATATAAAACTTTTTTGGGCAAAAAATAATATAAAACTAGAAATTAGAATTATACTATACTCACTATTTTGTCCTTTAAGGTTGAGAACAATAATTATTCTTGTCACTATTAGTATCAGAAGTTGAAAATATCTCCATGAATGTCCAATTAGGAGTCGACAACAGCATCACACGCTTCTCATATTTTAATGCATCAATTTCTTGGTTGGTTCTTTCATCTCTAACATATTAAATTTGGTCAACATAGTCTTCCACGTTACCAAATAGTACTTAAAATGATTCATAGAATGATTAATACCTCAAATTCGTACTTAAAATGATTCATAGAATGGTTAGTTTCTGAATTTTACAGACGTCCATCAAAATGGTCTCTCCGTCCAAAAGCTTCGTTAGTGGTGATGATGTGTCTTCTTACATGATGTGTTGTCCAGTACACGTGTCAATAAGGCAGCCACGTGTACAAGGACTAATTTGATCGAAATGGTAAATATTCGAGATTTAACTTTTCAGTGTGATTTTTCCCTTGTTTCCAATTATACCCCTCTATTATATAAGGATCGATTTGAGACTTATTGTCATAATTTAAGGACTAATTTGATGGATATTGTTATAATTTAAGGGCTGATGTGGTTGATTTTATTTCAGGTAATGGGTACAGGGAGATATGACATGAGAGGACCAATGATTTAAATGACAGGCATAAACAAACACCACTGAGGGGTGATGCTCCACAAAATCCAACTGCTCCCGGAGTTATTAGAGTTCCAAATCCAAATTAGGGTAATCCGCTTCTACACAACCCCAATACATGGAGCTTCCTGGGTTATTGACAGTGTTGACTTTTCTTACAACACAAATTTTAGGACACCAACATTGAATCTCTCACATCATCATTGTACATAGAGCTTGAAGATGAAGATCGGCTATTGTAGCTGTTTTTGCCCATACGCCCACCACCCATCATTTTTGAACACCAAATCTTCAACAATGACCACTGATTTTTGAATTTCGAATTGAATCAAAAAAAATCGGGTTTTAAGTTTTTTGAATTGGGGAAGAACTTGGGCATAAATTCATGGAAGAAATTTTGAACTTTGAGTGACAAATTATAACATTAGGGTTCCAAATTTATATATTTGGGGAAGAAAGAGCCGTTAATCAGAAAGAGGAGAAAGAGTCGTTGGGAATTTTGCAATTTTATAAAAATCAATCAATTTGGTCCTTGACAATTTTCTGAAAATCAATCAATTTGGTCCTTGACAATTTTCTGTAAATCAATGAATTTGGTCCCTGCTTGCGTGACATCTGACGTGGTAAGCCTTGTAAGAGGTTAACGGTACACGTCACCTCCGTTAACATACCAACTTAACGGAGGGACTGATTTGATTGACATTTTGTAAATTCAAGGACTAAATAGATATTTCTCAAAATTCAAGGACAAATTTGATCGATTGGTAAAAATTCGAGGACGAATTTGAAGTATTACTCTTCATAGAATTGTGGAATGTTAATCAAGCTCGTCCGTTTATCTTAAATCTGTTCTAAAATGCATCTCTCACATTGTTCATTAAATTTCAAATGGATTTCCAATATTACCAATCTAATGTCATTTATAATCCATGCAAAGTGCCATGTTAGTTCATCCGTCCCTTTTTATAAGAGTACTTTACAAAATCATTAAGAAAAGTTGTGGGAGTAATAAATTTGTCTAAAATCTGTGACTATTACTAAATTATCACTTTGTATATAAATGCATTCATTGTTACTTTCATATTCAAAGATAAATTAATAGTATTAATAAGGGGTATATTTGAAAAAAGCGTAATAAATACATCTAGTAATTTATAATGAGTCTTATTTTTAAGGACAACCATATTTTGTGTGTAAATGATCTTATAATTAGAAAGAGAGGGAGTATTATTTAATTTCAACCTTTTCTTGGAAGCTTATGCTAGATAGATGCCAAACAACGGTCAATCTTATTAGGCTCAGGGTGCCTCGATCGGTTGGGAGTACAGGGTGTGTTTTCTGTGATGCGCCTACTAAGTCTAATGTGCACTTATTTCTCTTGTGTCCTTATATTATTCCGGTGTGGTGTTAGGTTTCTAGGTGGTTGGGTTAGGAGTTTGTTCCCCTTTGCCCTAGCCCAACAGTTTCAAGCTTTCACATGCTTAGGTGGGGAGAAGAGAATTAGATTAGGTCTGCTTCTTGTTTAGCATGTTGTTATTTGGATTATCTGACTTTCAAGAATGACCATATTTTTACCGATAGCTTTTTTCAGAGGAACCTGTTGTAACACTCTAAGCCCCACATATCATATTCTAATAAAAATATAATAATTATTAAAGCACGCAAGGGTGTCACACATCTTCATCATTTCAAAAGTACTTTATTTAGATAAAAAAAATGTCGCAGCGGAATAGTTTTCAAAAACTTTAAAGTATACATCTCTTCACAATTTCAAAAAAAATTGATTTCAATAGGATTCTAAAACATAGTCTAAAATAAAATAAATCCCTAATCCTTAGTGTCACCGATCAGAGTTTCGACTCGATAAAGACTCCCAAAAGTGATAAGTAAACGAGTAGGCTTCAAAGCCATCCTCAGAGACTCACTGCTACTAAACTTCTTCTTCCTGCAAATCTACACCACAAGGGTGCAGGCGCCCAACCCGCCACTAGAGGGTGAGAATATATTCAACATAAGAGATGCATAAACACATGATAGATTCAGATAAAAAGAACACAACAATTACATTTAGACATATATGCATCACAGTCAGATAATATTCACATTTAAATATAAAATTGTATTTATTAAAAATCAAATAGGCATCAATCAACAACTTATAATAACATATAAGCATCAACAACATTTAGGAATATTAAGTAGAGATTAATAAAATACAAATCATTCCCACATAATCATATAGAAGCACGCCATTGAATATCACATCTTTAAATTATACATCTTCAAATAGACCTATTGTTATGTATATAATGTCTCTAACTCGACTCTATATGCATGTGGTACCAAGTCTATCACCATCGTCAAATATTTTGGACATCAGAGGTATGTTACTGATTTTGTCCACACCATCGTCAAATACAACATCGTCAAATAGGACTGACCATGAATGCATGAACACCAAGTAATGACTCGACAATGCACATCTTTATATGACTCGACAAATAAACATCTTTAAATAGCCCATCGCCAAATATCACATCTTCAAATATCACATCTTTATATAACACATCTTTAAATCACATAACATCAAAAAAACACATTTTTATATAACACATTTTTAAATCACACATCTTCAAATAACACATCTTTATATAACACATCAACTACATCATTAAATAACACATCAGTACACATCATCGAATAACTCATCATTACACATCATTTAATATCTCATCAATTTAATCATCATCTAAAACATATTATCTCAACACATTTAAGAAAAAAAAGTAGTAGAAATTATTTTTTTTATATCTATAAAGAGGTGAAGTCTAGGGTGAGGGTCCAATTAAATCCCTCACCCGTGAACCACTATTAAGTGGCGTCAGATTAATCAAATTACACATATCATGTTGTACACCGTCTACACTGGATCACATATATCTTCTTCTCTCACTTGTAAAATCATGGCTCTATGGTCAGATTATTTCCACAACCATTGGCTGGGTTAAAAATTGATGTGAAACACAATCCCTCGTCCATCCACACAAAAGGAAATTAAAATTAAACTATTAGATTTAATTAATGATTTATTTCAGTTAAAAATTAAATTGAGAGCTTATATAATTTCCACACTATATGGTACTATTATCTTGACCTTTACCTCTCCAATGGTGATTCAATTCAACGGAGGAAATTTGAAATTTGAAATTTCTAATTCTAAAATCTCCAATAACTATCGTCGAACGAATGTTGAGACGTTGTACTGGTTTTCCAACCAAGCATATGGGATAGACATAGTTGAGTGAGAGGGTCAAAGTTCAACTGCTGCCAATATAAATCCTCATATCATCACCAACATAATAATAAATGTTAACTGCTCTTGTTAGGGCAACTACAATTTTCTTTCTCGTAAAATTTTCAAGAGCCCTCAAGAAATTGCACTATTGAATCACAATTTTC
>Ga0228711_1009973_pt1 | contig 12664 bp, 8 predicted proteins | sample MedpolnodulmetaG_2_FD_177996 | JGI IMG/M metagenome (GOLD analysis project Ga0228711, IMG submission 177996) | Root nodule microbial communities from Medicago polymorpha collected in Santa Monica, California, United States - brown nodules | ecosystem: Host-associated > Plants > Roots > Nodule...
CAAATCCACATTTTAATCACCTCTTATTGGTCACCACCAAAAATAAAACTCCTCTTTTTTTTTTTTAGGAAAAATAAAACTCCTCTTATTGTTTGTTCAAAATATATCTCCTCTTACTTTTTAATGCGTTTTCACCTTTCTAATTTTGAACTCCCCCACCATAATTTTCTCCAAAAGTTCTGCGGAGATGACACAATTAATTATCGTGATACCCAATAAGTAGTGACAATATGCTTTTTTAAACTTAAAAATACGGGCGTAATGCTAACAGGTGTCCAAAATAGGAAATTTCAAGTAAAAAATGATATTTTTTTAAGCATTTAATGCATTGATTACACAACTTTGAATGCAAATATTACTCTTTTGAGTCAATATTTATGCATTTAATGTAAATATTTCTATATTTGACTTTTAACCCGTATGACCCAAAATAAAAAATAAAATGGAAAGAAAGAAATGTCATGCGAAAGGGATGAAATCTCCAATTAAGGTTTTAATTTTTTTAATATCCTTACTGTTTCCCATCCCTAATTCATCATGTCAACTCTTTAGTATTTTTCTTCATTTTAGTTGTCGCTGGATGTAAAATTAAACGCATGACGAACAACGAAAGAAATTCTATTGCCTCAAAAAAAAAACGAAAGAAACTCTAATATTGGTTTCTAGCTCCACCGTGGTTATAGTGTAGAATGGTGAATCAGTGTAGAATATTTGTGAAGAAGAAGACAACAATATAGAAAAATATGTAAGAACATTGATGTTCGTAAATTATTTTTTGGGATGATTTGAGATTTTGCGTATGGTTTCTAATTTGGGAGAAATTAGGTTATAAGAAGAAGCAGTAGCTCACGGCAACGTTCATATTTTGCAATTTTAATTTTAATAAAAAATCACGTTAGTACGTGAGTTAGGAGCCGTGTCAATTTAAAAAAATAAAAAACTTATGATTTTTCACGTCAACTACTTCAATTATATAATCACTCAACCAAACACACAAAAGGCTCTAGCTAGAATAATTCCCTTACAGACAACATATTGGTTTTCTAGCTTACTGAATATCTCTTCTAAATTCTAATTATATAAAGAAGATGAAAAGAAAAAAAATTAATCCCCTTCTTTTCTGCTTCTTAATTATGACGACTTGAAAATGAAGAAGCATACAACTATATGGTATGCAAGGGTACTATATATGCCAGCTGCACACACTAATTATTTATGTGATCACAACAAGTCTATATATATCCTTCCCTTTTACCAACTTCGTTCCTACTACTCTTCTTCATCCATTTTTAATAGTAGCCAATAAAGTTATAAGAAACACAAATAACTTGTGCCATTTTTTTCACTGGAAGAACTTGGTTGGATAATGCATTTCATTAACAATAATAAAAATAAACTAAAAATAGTAGTTGTGGCTTTGTACGTGTTTCATTAACCATCATTACGCTTCACTTAAAGGATAAAGTTGATGAGCTCATGCGTCATGCTCATACAGTTGTTAGTGGGTCATCACACACCTTAGTTTTAGCCAGCACTATATATTATTGAGACAGAGACAAGTGTTTTGTTTTTCTTGATAAAACATAGACAAGTGTTTTAGCTTCATCATTGAAACTTAACATCTTTGGAGCTCATAGCCAGAAAATGAAAACCACGTATAGTAAGGAAACATTGACTGTTCTGCTAGATGGGGAGCACCTTTTCAATGTGAAAAATTAAAAATAGCATAATTAGCTAGCTACACTTTGACCTTTCCACCGTTTCAATTTTTCACGTTAATTATGGCTTTTTGTTGCTTTAACTACTTTCTGTTTCATTAGAAAACTTCACCTCTTGTTCTTTGTTATTTGATTATCACCAAAAACACCAATTAGGTAATTTGAATGACTTCATTTTTCATCGTTCCAATAAACCGTTTGAAATTGACGATTACATGTTATATAGAACGCATTAATGCAGTCTTTAAGTATAATCTGGAGAATTCTTTGGTACCCTATTATGTTAATAACATATATATAAACATGCATATTCAAATTAAACATCTTGTTAAAGGACCACAAAAATCATGTGCAATGCTCTGGATCAGACATATACTTTGGATGGGACCCATATAAAATGAAAATTTTAATGGTAGACAAAGTTATTTTCCATGACAGGTTTTGATTTTTCAACATTTCAGAGGGAATGAACGTGTTTTATCTGCATTGCTTGTTCACCCTTTATTGTTGGCTCTTCATGCAAAATGGTGGGGTCATGCTGGGATACCAAACTTAAAAATGTGGTTTACACGAAGAGAAACTAAAATAAATAAGGAATATATGAAACAAGTGTAAATAACATTTATCGGAATCAAAAGTATTGGGTAGTGAGTTTTTTTTTTTTCAAGTAGTTTAATACTTGAATTTACCCTTAAGGTGAATAAATGAAAAATCAAAGTTCAAACTCCACCTCTGCACACTGCTTTGTCGAACCAAGCTTTGATACGAATTTACCCTTAAGGTGAATAAATGAAAAATCAAAGTTCAAACTCCAGTTGTACCCTTTGTCGGAGTCCACAATGCTTTGTACCGCCGTTGCTGCTTTCTGCGCAAACGGACCGGCTGCCTCGGTTGTACCCTTTGTCGAACCAAGCTTTGATACCACTGTTGGGTCATTGAGGGGAGCTCGGGGAAACCGTCCACAATGGGTTTATAGGTTCTCTTACTTATAAAATGTTCAACCTTTACTCTTTTATCCGATGTGGGACATATAACTCACACTTGTACACAACAACACATTTAGTTTAAAATTCTTCAATGTTTATGAAATGAAAATATAATTTGACTTAATAACAACCAATATAAGAAAATTACTTTACAGATAAAGAATTTGTAAAAATCTTTTGACAATAAATTAATTTATACTTAAGTGTTACGACAAAAGTGAAGTTCTTATTCAGGGACCACACCAATCTTGCTCGATGGATTGCCTTCTTCTATGGACAAGTGGGACGATGGCCACACAAGGGATATAGACATTACAGAAAATGAAAATTTTGATGCTAGATACAGGTTGATAATGCCATTAAGCAAGGGCTTTACTTGCCTAATGGTTGAGACGGCCCTAGATAATGGCATGTTTTGATTTTCAACATTACAGGGAATGAATGCATTTTATCCTCTGAATTGCTTGCTTAATCTTTTTTGTTGGCTCTTCATACAAAATATTTGGGTTATCAAACTCAGATGCCAAGCTTTTATCCCCAAGAAGTGCACGAAATGTGTCTGCCACTGAATATGAAAGTGACTTGAGATTATATCCTCCTTCCAAGAAGAATACACATCGTCCCCCACACAAGTCTTTTGCTAGTTGTTTAATACTGGACGCAAGCATGTAATACGTTCCGGTTGTCAATTGAAGATTAGCTAGAGGATCTAACACATGGCCATCATACCTGACAAATGAAATCACATGAAATTCCATATGTAAAAACAATATTGGCAAGAATTTATGTGAACTAGTTCCTGAATGAAAAACCTAATCAAAATTTCATGTGGAATTAAGTTTGTAACTATGCTGGAATGTAACTTTCGGAAATTGATAGTGGACTGTTTATTCCATCTTTACTTTGATGATTATGATTCAAAGAAAGACTTACCCAGCAGAAACAAGAATGATGTCTGGCTTATATCTTTGAGCACAAGGTACAACAACTTCATCGAACACAGATCTAATAGCAGTATCACCTGAACCTCCAGGAAGAGGCAGATTTAATGTGGTTCCTTCACCATCCCCAGCACCCACCTCATCAAATTTGCCGGTACCTGGATAGCTTCCATCCTGAGCCATTTGAAGTTATTAAATATAACAAGTCTCAAAGTCATTCTATTTCTCATCCTTTTTTCTCAAAGTCATTCATGATAAGTCTTCTCTTAGTAATGTGAATTGTGTAATTTATGCTTATTTTGTCCGACTGCATGAATGTTTTCCTATAGGGAGGCTAATGTTAGAAGGCGGCCTGTTAGACATGCATGTCAGGTGCATGCCCAAATAATTAGGGCCATATGTATTTGTTATTGTGTCATGTATTTCAGTATAGTAGTAATAAGGATGGCAAATATAAGTCATTGGGTTGTTTGTCCATGTTGGTTCGGTTGGGAGAGGCTAGATTCTCTGATCCCCAGAGGTTGATTAATTTGTTAAGTTGCTGATTTTAAAACATTTTGTAATATATGTCAATTGCCTTGCTGGAAGTTACAACCGGAGGCTTTGTTCCTTTGTTCTTCAATATCTTTCTATTTCTCATTTACATATTCAACATGATACCAAGATCTTTCAGCTAACTATTTTCAAAGTACACTGGGTAATATAGAATATAATATGCTTAAAGTTGAATCAAAGATGAGGGGGGACATTGCAATTATATGATATAATAAGAGAAAATGAAGAAAAATGTCTATATATTGAAAATTGAAAAAAAACATGGATGCCATGGGTTTGGACGTTTGAGTCTTAACAAAATGCTGAGCTTGCAGAAGTTAGTGGGAAAGAAGGGAGTTCTGCGGAGAAGAGTGGGGATATAGAGGGGGAAGAATGGGGAGAGAAATGCTTTCAGTTGAGGATTTTGTGAAGTAGCAGACCTCTCAAAGAGCCCAAGGATTTTTCTTTTTCTGTTTTCTGCTATTTGCTTCTGTGAATGGCAATTACAAACACCAATAAGGAAAGCAAGAAAATATAATTAGAGCTGTGGGGCCAACTTATAGCTTACTTGATGGAAGGAAAGGAAAAATACGTCTGGATCATCGTAGAAAGCATCATTTGTTCCATTCCCATGGTGAACATCAAAGTCAATTATAAACACGCGCCTCAGTCCATGAACACGCTGAGCATGACGAGCTGCAATGGCCACATTTCCAAAAATGCAGAAGCCCATAGGTCCTTTTGGAATGGCATGATGTCCTGGTGGTCTTATCAGTGCAAAACCAGTGGGTGGATCTTTCATTATCTTTGAAGCTGCAACCTGAATGTGAAATTGAATAAGAATTTTATATCAAAATAATGAGTACAACCATTAGTTCCATGCAATTCTTGAAACATTTATGTCAAAGACCAACCATACCAAAAGCTTAGGCTATTAGGTGGAGGCCCTGTAATAATTTTATATCTCTTAAGAAATTTGGATCACACAAAAGCCGTTTGGGATTGAGACTAGACAATATACATGTCCTTCAGCTTGTGCTAAAATACAATTTAATTCTGGAAAATAGGGGCAGCAAGGAGCAAACTCTTGACCACTTGCTTATAGAGGCATTTATACCATGTGTCTAAAACTTAAAGCTAGAATGTGGAGACTCAATAATTATATTAAGATCTCACCTCCACCAACTCAGAATGCATAGGACACTTACAAAGCAAAATGGGAAACACAATTTTATTTCAAACAATCGTTATATTTGTGACTCCCCCGTTGCCCCCAGCCATTTAAAGGTAAAAAGAAAGGTAGATATAAGCATTTTCAGTCAATATTTGGTTCTGAGAAACCAAAATTCCAACAGAGAACAAAATAGTTTCCGATAGGCACATCACTATAAGAAGCAGATATGTACACATCCCTATCCACTCACTTACCCCCACCCCAAAATAAAACACAGATTATCACCAAGAGATGGACATGCCAGGTTGAGAGATCACCACTGAGTCAACTAAGGCTAATCCAGCACCAGCTGCTACTATTGACTCCTGGAAGGTCTGCACCATGAATACCACAATAAGCATGCAAAAATGTGGGAACCATTATGAATTTCCATAGAATAATTGTATTTTCTACCACAATAAACTAAAATAAAAAGTTTCTAGAATATAAAATCTTTCTTCAGGCACTCTGAGCTTGGGAAAGCAGGAAAAAGCTTGAGCATAGTACTTACAGTGGAAGTAGCATATGTTGGTCCCGAACCATCAACAACAATAAGTCCCTTCTCCAAAGCTTGATCCATAACCTGTAAAGGTTCAGGAGAGGAAAATGTCAAACTTCAGAACAAGAATTCCGCATCATGGTAAAATCATTTTGTATACAAATTATGAAATCCAAAGCATCAAAACATATGCCAACAGTTAGTGATGTGAAGTTTGAACTAAAAACAAAGATACTTAAGAATAAATTAGTCAAAACATGGAAGAATCCTCGCCTTGATGTAGGAAAAAACAGAGGAAATTTATAGAAAGAACAAAGGAAATTTGATACCCATAGCAGCTGAAAAAACAAGGAATCACCATGTATTTGAGAGTCTGGTCTCTCTGTCACTGCTATTTTTCTCTTCTTTAACCAAGTAATTCTTATGATGTATCATGTATTGCTTGAAGTACAGCATCAAGAATTGGAAAGAAAAGTGGGGCTAAAAGGAAGTATAAGATTAAGGAACCTATGGAGTAATTCTGTCTGAAAATATATTAGCAAATTTGCTAAGCACAATTTATAAAGTATAATATAAAATAAATAAAAAATAGCATAATTTAGAATACAAAACCTCTCACATATGAAATAGGTGAAGGAAGGAAACCTTTTCAAGGCCAGAAACATAGGCTCTTGCATGCACACTTGCAATGTCATCGGTAGAAGCAGGCTGAAAATGTTGAAGTTCAATGACCTCAGAGCCACGGAACTGAATCATGCATAAAAAAGAAAGATTATTGTAGAAATGAAAATGCTTCACCAGTTACTAATTAATGTTAAGTACCTTTGAAGTGAGTTTCATTTGTTCCAGAGCAGTGAGAATTGCAGGAACTCTAAAATGTGATTCTGGATGAGACTCCTGTTATTATTACAATTACAATCAGACATAATTTAATTAGGTATTGAAGTTATGGAATTGAATTGAATTGTGCAGAAAGAAAGAAGAGAAGCTACACTCTCAAGAAAAAGGTCCTTGAGCATTAGAAACGAGCTAGCTTATATATTGAGCATTGGAGCGCCCCCGCCCCCGTCCCCGATTCCAAGAAGCATTCTACCACCACTCAAACCACCGCATTTAAAGCACCGACAGTCACATTCTGATCAGGTACGATCATATGTGAATAAGTGCTTAGTTGTGAATTGTGACTTTTGTGAATTTTAATGTCAATTGGATGTGCTCCTTCTTTGATAATAATATTGAGTATGTTAAATTGATGCTAAGCATGTTGTTGTTGTTGATTTTCCATGGTTGAAGTATGATAATATGAACCTTTTGTGATTTTTGCTTAAAATGGTGAAAATGAAGTTGTTGTTGTTGATTGTTGATGAACTCATGAAATTAAGCTTTGAATGTTGTTCGGTGTTATTGGTGATGTCAATTCTTGAATTGGGTGATGTTGAGTTTAAGTTATTGTTGTTGTGTTGAATTGGAATGAATTGAAATGTTGTTGTTGAAACTTTTGTGTTTTAAGTGAAAATCAATTCAATTGTTGCATAAGTTTTTTTGAATGTTGTGAAAAGAGCTTATTTGATGTGTTTGAGCCTTGGGACAAGCTTTTAATCACTTTGGGCGAATGAGGGGTAAAAATAAGCACTTTGGGGTAAAATTGACGAAAACTCGTGGCCGGAACACATCAAAACACGCTTTTCGTAGAACTAGCAGTTGCTGGGAACCTGGGCGCAGCAAGCGAAACCCATACAAGAACAACAATTCATGTTGTTTCGCGTTCGGGTGCTTGGGGGCCGACATGTATAGGTCCAATGCAATCTTTTAAGCATGTCATTTTGCTCTTTTGATTAATATTCTTGTTGGAACATCAAATTGATTGAATTGAGATTGGTTTTGTGAATCAAATCAAACGTTTTGAAAAATGTTCAAGAACGCTTAATTTTCCGAAACTCGTTTTTCTCAAGAGAAAAGGGTAGGGTTAAGGTTGTTTACTATAACAATGATTTATAAAATGGTTTTGAATGGTATTCATAAAATTTAACTTGGTTTTACATTAAAAAAATGGAATTCTTTTGAAAAATGATAAAATGAGACGAACTTAGTGAAATTTTGGAATTAATCGGAATTGGCCTATGATGCGTATATGCATATGCTGTTGTGATCTTATGTGAGTAGTGTATATACTTTGTTGAGGTGTTTGATCATGTTTACCTTATTTTGTTGAATTACTTATAAAATATTGAAAGTTGTGAAAATAGACGAACTCTATCAAAATGGTGTTTCATGGTTGAATAACTTGTAATTGACTTTGTATTCATGATGATATGATAGAATAAGAATGAATCAATGATGATTGGGTGTTTCCTTGATGGTGATAATTATTGATGATGATTCTTTGATAATTTTAATTTGATGATTTGATGATGACTCTTGTTGTACTATGACTTGTGAATTATGAAGTGAGAGTGTTTCAATTTGATAGTGACTATTTGATGAATGTTGGGTGATAAATATGATTATGTTTGATGATAAATATGATTGTTTGATGATGATTATGACGTTGCTTGATGATTATGATTTTAATGATGATGATTTAATAAAGACGATGAATTCTTACATGCACAGTGACGATGATTTTGATGATGACCGCACGTATGAAATGTGACGATGTTTGGTGATGATGTTTTCTGAACGTGTGTATTTATTGAGTCATATGTTCATGCATCATAAGTGTCAAGTAGGATATTTATATCTAGTGAAGATGATTAAGATATTTATATCTAGTGGAGATGATTAAGATGTTTACATCCAACAACGATGACTAGAATACTTCGTATTCAACGACGATGAAAATGATACATTTGTATTTTAAAGTGACGACCTTGATGATGACCGGTACCACATACATATAGAGTCATGTCTATGCGCATTTCATAATTGGTTAAATGTGTCTTATTTGATTATGAACTTGGTGAGCCTTGGTGATTTATGTGCATTGGTGAAATTTTGTGAACATGTGAAGATGTATACTTGATGATGTTTGTTATTTTTAGTGATACTTGTACACTTGGTGATTTTAGTTGAAGATGTTATTTTGGTGAAAATAATGAAGTATGAACTATATGTATGTGATTTGATGATCTCTTTGGTGACGATGATTTCTTTATTTATACTTTGAAATAATGAATTGTATTTGTTGAGTTGATAAGGTAAGAGTTTATGTGATCCATATGCTTGATGTGAATTAGAGGAATTATATGCATCGGGTGAATCATGTGCTTATGTAAACATGAGTAAAGTTACATGTATAATTATACTTTCTAAATGGCGAAGTTGGTGCAGTTTAAAGATTAAGCTAAATAACGAATGAGGTGATAAATCCTTGTATAGATTTGATGTTGTTAAATGATGTATTTTGTTGATGAATGAATATGTTTGATGTACTATGATAGGAGTATGATAACATGATTTGTATTGAGTTGAAGATAATATTCACGTGGAGTTAGTATTCTAGGAATGTTGAGTATGTAAGTGTGCTACGCATGAAATCCTTGAATGCTTACGTTTGATTATACTTTAATTTTGGAATGTTATCTAACCCCCAATGGTCGTTTGGTTGACCGCGCTACATTATTCGTACGGATGGGTAGGCGACGTGCATGATTAGTTGTTTAGCTTTTGCTGGGTGAGTATGCTTGAGACTACCCTTGGAGCTACCTCGTCTCTTTGCTTTGGGAGTCTTAGTTTATGGATCTGATTAGGTGTCGGTCTTATGTTGTTTATGATTTATGTTTGTTGAGATTTTATCACTCAATATGTTGAGATTGAAGTTTTATTATGGTGATGTATTATGATATGTGACATGGATACTTTGGAGATTTTTATTTATCTATTGATGAGATGTTACGATATTATTCCGCTGCAATGTTTTGAAAAATTATTATGCATGTTTTGGACTTATTAAAAAAGTAGCATCTAAATCTTTTGTATAATTGTATTATTTGCGTAATTTATCGTTTTAAGGGTTTAGGGTGTTACATCATATTTTTCTTTATATTTATCGGTGACGAATGTTAGACCCGTGTTTTGTTCAATGATATTTTTTATGTATCAAAGATAAATATGCATTCCGTACTTTTAAATATTTATTAGTGAAAAATATTTGTTTAGTGTTTTTATTTATTTATCAATTACATATATTTGTTGCATATTCTATTTATGAAAAAGTTGTCTCATATTTTTTTAATATTTATTGTTGCGTCATTTTTCGGAGGTCATAGCTATTTGATTAACATTTGACTCACTAATTTTATTCCATGACTTGAACTTTTAATTTTTTAAAGAAAAGAGAAAAAGTTCAAATAAACCATTTTGAAAGATTTAGGGTTCGGGGGTTAGTTATATTTAGGGAAGTGTTAGCACCCTAAATATCCATAGTACTCTATGGGAACAACAAATGAGGGTAATCGTGAGGCCATCTTAGTTTCCTTTTTATCTTCAATTCAAACGCTTCCTTTTGAAATCTCATTTTATATTATACACTATATATGCTTTAATAATGTTCAATAAATTTATGGATATATAGTAGTTAACTTTTCTCCCTCGAACTTAATTTACAATATGTAGACAGTCTCTATCTACCATGCATATTATAATGTGCTAAACTTTATATGGATTGCATTCTGCAAAGTTCTCTCCTCCGGCCTCCAACCACTATCTTTGGAGCTCCCTTCATATTTGACAAGAACAATATAAGAAACTAATCTTTTCATGATTCACTGGTGTCACATATGAAAAACAATCATAGAACTAGGTCACGTCTTTTTTTTAAGAAGCTAAATTAGTCCACTTAAATTGGCACTAGGGAGAATCGAACTTGAGACCTTGAGAAGGAGCACACTCCCAGGTCCCAAGCCAATACCACTAGGCCAACCTAAGTGGGTTGCAACTAGGTCACGTCTTTGAAATCAACAAAAGTGATTTTTTTGTTTGAACATTCCATTTCGGAGGAGGAATGGGTTCTAACGGCTAATAATCCAAAATTTGGTCGGACCAATAATTCTTGTAGTAAGTATTTGAACTTAGTACTTCAATTGATTCAATCTAAGCTGAAACTTATTAATTACTTGAATTCATATACTTGGTTAGAAAAAAAGTTGCCCTCACTTAAATTTTCATATTAGATTTAACTCATCTTTATAAAATCGATTTGTAAAGTCAAACATGTCTCTCTTTATAAGGTTTTATCTTTAATTTATGTAAAACTTTAGTTTTTCCAATACACTCTTTATTTCATTATTGCATATGATCTTTTGAAAATTCAAAACTTTCATTACTTACATTATCGTTACACACAGTCACTTAGCAAAGAAACAATATAAAAAATGTGCATGTATGAAGACATTTTAAATTGATAAATTTTGCTACATTGTTGAAGGGTCTTTGATTGAGGAAATGTCTATAATCTTGAGCTGGTTCATTAAATTTGTGCCCTTGAGTATGCAGACAAAATAATGCCTTAAGACTGTGTTTGGTAGAGGTGATTTATAAGAGAGAGAAATAGCTGAGAGAGAGATACAAGAGAAATGTACCATTTCTTCAGTTTGGTTCAGCAGAGAATTAGAGAAGAGAGAGAGACAGACGTGAGACCTACTGCTTTTTGGAGTCTTCGCATATAAAGAGGGAAGAAAGCTAACTTATGTTGTCATATTCCACAATTACCCTTTTCTTTTTCCTCTTTCATACTTGTTTAGTTTTTGTTTTTTTCTTTCTTTCTTGAAACTGATAATGCCAACACACATAACATAAGAAAATAAAAAGAAGTATCAGGCATGAGCACATAAATTCAATGTAACATAACATTTTTATTGATAAAAAAATGAGTTTTTATTTTTTTTACAAACGTAACATTTTTATTGATAAAAAAGTGAGCTATTGTACACAAAATACAAAATTATTATGTCGTAAAAATAATAATTACAAACGTAACATTTTTTTGTTTTTTTTGTTTTTATCACTTTCAATTTTATTTGTTGAGTTGCAATATACAGTATAAATGTTGAGTTGCAATAGGACAAATCAATAAATGTAGTGCATGTGCCAAGTACAGTGTTAATTGCATCTTTGAAAATTTCAAGTACATAGATCAAATCAATTTAATAGTCTCTCTCCATATTCAATATTCAATTGATATCTTCTTTTATAAATAAGTAGTTTATATGGCAATAAATACATGGGCGCCGGTTACAGTGGGCAACACACATAGGTCTCGCATGGTGGGAGACATACTATTTTTTTTTTTTTTTTTTTTTGAACCCAATGCATTACCTGCTCTAGTGGGGTAACGTATTATAACAATTATATTTACATATTCAATGCAAAGGTCAATTTCGGTATTTCCTATTTAGTAGCTATCCTTTTTTCGTTGGCTCTTTCTCCTGAAAGAAGTGTAGAATACCCATTTCCTTCAGATTTAAACAAGCTCTATTTGAAAATTTTGAGTTCATAATCTATCTTTGTTTTCAATCCGAGTTTTTATGTATTTTAGTTTTTGTATTTTTAATTTTATATTGTATTAATTAAAGTTGTATTATGTTATTTTCATTTTAATGTGTTTAAAAAATAGTTGCATGTTGTTTTTACAAGGAAAATGGTTGTATTTTGTCATCTGTATTTAAATTAGAAGCAAGCTAATTTAATGATGAGTTAAATATGTTTTTTATTCCTATAAATATATCAACTTTTCATTTTAATCTCTCTAAAATTTCCTTTGAATTTTCGTCCGT
>Ga0228711_1009974_pt1 | contig 12663 bp, 7 predicted proteins | sample MedpolnodulmetaG_2_FD_177996 | JGI IMG/M metagenome (GOLD analysis project Ga0228711, IMG submission 177996) | Root nodule microbial communities from Medicago polymorpha collected in Santa Monica, California, United States - brown nodules | ecosystem: Host-associated > Plants > Roots > Nodule...
ATTAGGAGGCACAGTTAACTCGATATCCTCACTGGTTTCCAACATTTGCACAACATTTTTTATTGATGGACGATTTATTGGTTGCCATTGAATGCACCAAAGTCCAACAATTGCAAGTTTCTTTGCAGTTTTAAGATCGCCTTCATCCTCAATATGGATACGTACATCTCTTCCAATAAGTTATGGATCCATTCTGGGTATAGCACATGAAAAGTTTCTGCAGACGTGTCTACATTCTTTCTCCCTCCAACCATTTCTAGCAACAACATTCCGTAACTGTAAATATCGGACTTAAGAGACACATTCCCAAAATTTCTTGATAGAACTTCAGGCGCCATGTATCCCAAGGTTCCCTTAGCCGCTGTCATGGACACAACACTAAGATTCCTGGAACATAATTTGGCGAGACCGAAATCTGAAATTTTTGGAGTAAAGGATTCATCTAGCAAAACATTATGGGGGTTGATGTCAAAGTGAATGATTGGATGGTTACAACCGAGATGAAGATACTCAATTCCTTTGGCTATTCCTATACCAATTTGTTGTAGCTTCTCCCACCCCATGAAATGGTCCTTGTTATCCGGTGGAAATATGAAGCTTTGTAGCGAACCATTTGGAAACAAATTGTAGACAAGAGCACGATGAATTCCATCTGCACAAAAGCCAAGCAAACGAACTACGTTGATGTGGTGGATTTTGCCCATAATTCCAACTTCATTTATGAACTCTTTTCCTTCTCCCTCTGTGCCATTGAGCATTTTCACCGCCACAAGAATCTCACTCGAGAGCTTTCCTTTAAACACAGTTCCGTGAGCTCCTTCTCCAAGTTTTTCCTTAAACCCGTTTGTAATTCTTTTTATATCAGCATAAGAAAACCTAGCAGGTTTTTGTGCTCTATAGTCCTCTAAAAACTTATCAACTCTAATTTGATCCTCTTCTTTCTTTCTAAAATAGAGATGTATCTTAAATAAAGCGATGAGAACCAGCCCCAAAAGAATTGAACCTACAATGACATATTAACTGTCAAATAAAACTGTCTTCCAGCATAGATCAAAAATGAAAAACATAAAACAACCAAGTCTAACCTGTAGAGGCGTATATAAGAGACTTTGGAATTTGAATTTTTTTCTGTTTTTTGTTGCAATCAAAACAATCAGTTTCACCTTTGGTACTGTTGTTCTTCCATTTGCATTTCATGCTTTTCGCTTTGCATTTTGTACAATTTTGTTCAGGCCAACTCAAACTGACGGAAAGATCCTGCACGAAAATGTTTGACGTGTCAAACATTTTTGTACACGATACAAGGTCCAATGCGATGACACTGTCGTAGGAATGAGATATGTAAATTGGACAGATGATCATATCTTGTGACCATTGAGATGATTGATCTTCGTTTCTCAGGTGTCGTTTCTTAAATGAAGAGCAATTGAAGAAAGACGATTTTGTTATTGATTCTGAATAAAATCGGTAAGGTGGAAATGATGTCTTGTTAAGTTTCAGAATTTTCTCGGAAATACAATTGTCTGGGTCCGAAATTGAAATTTGGTTTGATTCGTAGTCTATGTAATCTACAAAGAATTTGAATGGACCTGAAGTGGTAGATAACACCATCATGGTGTTCTTGTTTTGAGTACAATATAGGCAAAACTCAGGATAAACACATTCATGTTGTGATGATTCCTTAACAAGTTGGAAGGGGAATCGAACAATCGGTTCGTAAGGTCCACAGGACAATTCTCTACACTCTTCATGACTGCTGCTGTTATTGATAAGCTGTAGTAGAAACAGCAGCATGATGAAACTGTGTGATCCTGCCATTCTAATGTTACAGGGATTTGTTATTTTAGCCCAAAAGAAAGTGATAAGAACCAAACTCTAATGCTTCTTTTTAATACTACTCTATGAAGCATGGATACTCCTTGGATTAGGTGTGTCTCGGTGTCGGACATGTATTTTGTTCGACACCGACACGCACCGACACTTGTAATTATACTGAATTAAGTAATTTTTTTAAATTATTAGTTGTGTCGACGTGTCGGTGTCCATGTCCGTGTCATGTCCGTATCCGTGCTTAATAGATACTACTCCCTCATTTTAAATGAACTTAATGTTTAATAGACACCCTAATCCATCATTCATTCTATATCTTAGATGGATTCATAGGAATTATGGACCATCCAAATATAGAATGGACGGATGAGTTGCCCACCAATCAAGAATGAGACAATTATATAGTGTGTGGGCTTGCCCCGTGAGCATAGCTCAGTTGGTAGGACAATACATTATTATATGCAGGGGCCGGGGTTCCAACCCCGGACACCCCACTTATTCACCTTATAAGGTGAATTCTAGCCACTAGACTACCTGATAAAAAAATAATAATATAGTGTGTGGGCTTATGCTCCACTATAATTTGGGATTTTTTTCTTCTACAACTATACCTTATGCATTGACATTTGACAATATATATGTTTATATATATAATATAAATAAATTGGTAAGTTTTACCAGTGGCATACACCAAACCCACTCAAATTCAACCCAAACCTCAATTCAGCATTTGAACAAGTCAAGTGCCTCCCTAATAAATAAAGGAAAACTCAAACACCCCATGAAAATGTACAGGGGGTGAGTGGTTAAATAAATGTTTACTTCTTTATGTATAGATGGATATTTTTATTGACCTTAAAAATGAGAAAATCACGTTTGTTTTAGATTTAAAAAAAAAAGATTTTTCTTTATATTTTTAAAAATGGATTTTTTAGAAATTTACTTAAACATAATTTGGGACGTTAGAAGTATTATTTCGAGACGGCGGAGGTATCATTTATGTAAATATGGTTAAAGTAGATTATGTAAATAGTGAACGTAGTCAAATTGTGATATGTATTTAATAACGGAGTGAATATCTATGAATGTTGTCGACGAGTCAGACTAATCTCTCTAACTTTGTGAGACTCAAATGGATGGCAAACTTACCCTAAAAATTTTAGCGCTGTTGTTGGTTAAGTTAGAAGAGACATAATTCATCTCACCCGGTTGGTTTAACAACGTCTTTATAGTCTTGTACGCACGCCATATCTGAACAAAGAAACACAAGCTTCAAATAAAAAACTGCTTCGCTACTATGTGGTGGTGGGTGAGAGTGATATTGGTATTGTTGTTACCATTTTCATTTCTACTCCAGCGAGGTACCTGCATACCTATTGAGCATACTTGTCCACCTTCATCTTGTGGCAAAATATCAAAAATAAGTTATCCTTTTCGATTAAAAGATGACCCAATTGATTGTGGGGATAGCAGGTATGAACTATCTTGTGAAAATAACGTGACAACCTTAAATTTGTATTCCGGAAAATATTATGTGAAATCCATCAACTACAACAATTTCACAATACGATTGGTTGATATTGGAATTCAACAAGATAATTGTTCTTCACTTCCTCTCTATTTCTTGACTCAATCTGATTTCTGTGTAAGATACAATTACGTGGACAAATATTGCACAGATCCATACCAAGCTACAGCAGGAGGAGATTCTAATGCACATCTTTTTGAGCATATAGTTTACTTGAATTGTACTCATCGAGTGACCAACAATCATAAATATGTGAATACTTCTTCATGTCTCAGTTTGAACTCCAAATCCAAAGGGTATTATATTTATGCTATGGCTGGTGATTTAATTGCTGATGATTTTCAAGTTGGTTGTCATGTGATGTTGGTTACTCCAACTTCTTTGTTGACGAGTTTTCAAAGAAATCATGTACTTTCCGATGATGTCACTCCTAATCCTATGCATAGAAATAAAGTGGTTTCTTATGATGTTATTCACAAGGCGTTAGAATATGGATTTGAGATTTCATGGTTGCGTCATATTTTTCAAGATCGTTGCAAAGGTATTACGCAATGCTCCTTAAACACTTCCACTGAGACACTTCAATGCGTTTGCTTTTGCCACAGTTTCTTGGGAGGTTGGACCGATATTTGTGGTAAATATTACTTCCCTCAATTTGATTTTTGTTAGTCTAGAGATCCGTTTTAGTCATTCACAATATAGTTTTTGACAAAATATAATAGAGTACCAAATTAGTCAATGACATTTTTATTTAGAGGACAAGTTAATTTCTATATTACAATGAGTTAGAGATTGAATTGAGCTCATTGTGAATATGTCAAAGACTTATTTGGATATTAATAATTGTAATTAAAGAAGCAAAACTTTCCCTTACAAAAAACAGAAAATAGGGCCTTTGGCACTATTTTGATTTTGTAACGACCAAAGTTTGGCCATCAAGACGGTACAAGTTCAAAGTGAGAAAACAAAGCCAAGCACAAGCTCTGGTCTCGCAAAACCTCACCATACAAAGCTTTGCATCATTAAGTTTAAAAATCCCTTGACTCAGCATCTTCCTGGAAAACAAAATAGAATATTAATGGTAGAACTCAGATGAGAAACAACCCTATGCAAAGCTCGACCGTGAATGATGGCCAAAAGTAGTAGGCCAATTCTCAACTTATGTAGGTCCTGTCTATTGTTACCATCAATGTAGTACATCACCATTTTATTCCTCTCACCTTAGTTGTGATTACAATGTATAAATAAGTGACATTTTCTTCTATTTTTGGGTGGTGCAGGAATACGGTCCCAGCTGAGTTTCTACACTAAAGGTAAGAATACTTATATAATGTTAATATATCGATGTGTTTTATTCATTTATAAATAGGCAAGCATTTTTGTAAAAAATATTGACCGTGTCTTTTTCCTTGGTTTCATCATGTTCATATTATATACAACAATAATATCCTAATGACCCTCCTACGATCATCATATCAATGTAGTAATATATAATATGTACAATAAATATAGAGATATGCCCATATTCTAATACAATAAATGTAGATATACTTTTCATTTTCTCATACACAGATTATTTATCAAGTTTGACCCAAATTGACCTACATATGGGGGATCAATTCTATGGTCTAAAGTTTTCTCACACTTTTGTTGTATCAACACCGCTTGCATTTTCACCTTCTATAACCCAAAATCGTTACTTCTGGTGAACTTCTCAATATCTCACTTTGAATCCTTGACACCCACTAAACTAATTCACTCCTTTGCCGCATGGTGGGTGCCAATTGTTGTGAATTCTGACTCAAAATCACACCAATGAAAAACAAAGATGTGTGGAGCAAAGGAATCACAAGCAACCACAATAACAAAACCTAGATCTAATCTAGGAATCAAAGTGAAAAACACAAAACTACAAGCAAAAAGATAAAGAGAGAAGAGAAACAAACACACCAAGAAATATTTACTCAGTTCGGTCCAACTTGACCTACTCTAGAGGAGAGATTGATCTCTCCAATCCACTATCAATGAGTTCTTACAAAGAGATACAAAAGGGTTACAAGAAATTAGCTTCAACAAACTCACAAAGAACAAACCCTAATTTCTACCATTTTTCCAATTTCACAAAAGAACAAGACACTCAATGATTTTCACTCACCCAAGGTGTTTACAAACGTTTCCCAACACAAGAGAACCTCTCAAGAAAACATTAATCAAATGTCATCAACCCTAAAGTTACCTCCTTTGATTTTCCTAGTTTCTCTCTCTTGAAGCTCTACCAAAAATATGCAGAATGAAGCCTTAAATAGTGTCTAGACCCCGAGGCATCGTGCCACATTTCCAGCCCATCGTGCCACGTTAAAGTTGGTAGCAGTACAATACTTGATCTTATCTCCCTGATCGTGTCACGTTGCTCCTGCATCATGCCACAATTTTTCAGTGACAACCTAGCAGAAACACACCCAAAATCGTGCCACGTTGCCCTGCAAACGTGCCAAGATTTTTCCAGACTTCAACATCAATTTTGAGACACATTTCAACATATCCAACTACCTTAAGATTTTTAGGTAGCTCGACAAATTCTACCATAACGTCTTAAATCCCCAAAATGTTCCTTTTAGTCCCTTGAAGATCCACCTGCCTCAGACTATCCATAAATTTTGGGATAGTCCCACAAGTTGTACCATCACTTCTTCAACCCCCAAAATGCATTATGTACTTTTGAATATTTCCTTGCATCCAACTTCCTTTGTATTTAGAGATAGTCCTACAAGTTGCAAAATATAAGTTTCCTTGCTCTCAATTGCTTCCCTGAAAGTCCTCGGTTCCGAGTCTTGCACTTATATAGCCTCAATTAGAGCATAACCCACAAGGTCTCTATAGAAATACCACTTTGGTGAAACAATATCCTCTATTTACCCATCTCTTGCAAGACACGCACACATACACACACATGAGCCATAATTGATTGTCTTCTTCTACTCCAACTATTGGAAGATTCCACTTGAAACCGGGTTATCTCTACAACAGCTTCACACCGTAAACCCTTTGATGACTCAACTTCTAAAAGTGTATATCCATTATGTCTTTTACCTCGTAAATTGCAAAACCCATTAAAAACACATGATCTAGTTTTTAAGTACATGATTCAAATATACTTACCCTGATTTGAATCAACCCATTCACTTAACTCAAATTTTTGTTGCAGATACCATCGTCGCTATCTGGATAGGTGAGTTCTCTTACCATTCTACTGCAAAAAATATTTTACGAGCATGATTTGTGTTTCCAAATTTTTCTTTATGCAAAATAAAATAATTTTTTTTCAGTTTCAGTTCATAAAAAATATTAGTTAAGACTAAAAAACTACTCCCAACCATTCCACAAAAATTGTAATATCAGTGTGCCGTTTGTTTTAGATTTTTTAAAAATTATGTTTGTTGTTCCAGTTATGTGAGTTTAGCTCAGTTAGTATAAACAATGCATAATGTATGTAAAGTCTAGAGTTCGAACCCCGACCACCAAAAAAAAAAGTTATGTTTACGTGTAGGCTATTCTCAGAAATAATGTTTTCTTTGAAAATGAGTATGAAGTTGAAAAGAAAATAATACTTTGATTAGCTTCTAAACAAAATTATTTTTAATAGAAGGGAAGGAAAAATATAATTTATGGTTTATATGCTTTTTCAACCTATTAATGAAACACAATTTGACATCAACACCATGTTTTTTAGAGGATCATAATTTTATATACTATTTTTTCATTTTATAAGATTCTGTCTCTCCTCAAATCCAAAACCAACACTTATTCAATGTGTATTTTATAAGGTAATGGCCTTAGTGTTTCCGGATAGTATATCTCTAATATAATCTGCCTAAATTTTTACTGCTATATATCTATTACTATGGTATGTTTCAGGATTAATTGAAGTAATAAAAGGGCCAAACCAAAAATATGAAGGTGACACAGAGTATATAATAGGATTACGCACAGGACACTATGTCCTACCGTCCTTCTTTGCAGCTAGATTTCTGTTTGGGATGACATTATTTATTGCCTTGTTGATATACAAATGGAGGAAAAGACATTTGTCAATGTTTGAATATATTGAAATATTTCTACAACAACAAAACAATCTCATGCCCATTGGATATTCATACAAAGAAATTAAGAACATGGCTAGAGGTTTCAAAGAAAAGTTGGGCGAAGGAGGCTTTGGAACTGTGTTTAAGGGAAAACTACGTAGTGGACCTTGTGTTGCAATCAAGATGTTGGGAAAGGCAAAAGGTAATGGCCAAGACTTTATTAGTGAAGTAGCAACCATTGGAAGGATACATCATTTGAATGTGGTGCAATTAATTGGATTTTGTGCTGAGGGATCAAAACGTGCTCTTGTTTATGAGTTCATGCCTAATGGATCTCTTGATAAATTTATTTTCTCTAAAGAAGGAAGCATGAATATAAGCTATAGCCAAATTTTTGACATATCGGTTGGAGTAGCTCGAGGGATTGCTTATCTTCACCATGGATGCGAAAGGAAGATTTTGCATTTTGATATTAAGCCTCACAACATCCTTCTTGATGTGAACTTCACCCCAAAAGTCTCTGACTTTGGATTGGCTAAGCTATATCCAATAGAGAATAGCATTGTCACAATGACTGCGGCAAGAGGTACGATTGGATATATGGCTCCAGAATTGTTCTATAAAAATATTGGGGGAGTGTCCTATAAAGCCGATGTTTATAGTTTTGGGATGCTTTTGATGGAGATGGCAAGTAAAAGGAAAAACCTAAATGCCCAAGCGGAGCATTCAAGTCAGCTTTATTTTCCTTTATGGATTTATGATCAATTTGGACAAGAGGGAGAAATAGAAATTGAAGATGTTACAGCGGAGGAAACGAAAATAGTAAAGAAGATGATCATAGTCGCACTTTGGTGTATACAATTGAAACCAGATGATCGCCCCTCAATGAACAAAGTAGTGGAAATGCTCGAAGGAGATGTTGAAAGCCTTGAAATTCCTCCAAAGCCAACTCTTTATCCACATGAAACGGTTGTAGATGATCAAAGAACCAACCATGACCAAACAATATCGAGTGATGATTACACTAGTTCTTATGATTCTGTGGAAAGAGAAACTAGTTCTCTGATAGAGAATATTGTGTGAATGTTCACGAAAACAAAGTCTTCTATATCAACTTATTGTCTATTACACTGTTCTTATGTAATGTTTCATTCGTCTATATATTTTCCCTATTGTGTTCTACATCGAACTTCATTTGAAGTCCCTAATTAGATTGGATAGCTATCTTAATTCCAAGATAAACGATTCATGCATTTTCGTGTGATATATTCATGGTAGCGTAAATTGGCTAACTAAGCATTCATGCTGCAGGAACTTATGGCTTCAGTTTACCTTGTGAAACAATGAATTGCTCAAGTTTGACATATTTATTCAAATGAGCCTAATTAAAAGCACGATTCTTCCCTTGTTATGAAAGAGTAACGCTCGAATATAGATCATTGGTTTTTAGAAGTATTTTACTACGTTTTCTTTATTTTTCAATAGGTATCAAAGAGAAATCAAGTATAAAAGGAGTAAAAGACAGAATTAGTGGGAATTTAGCTTTTGTAACCAAAAAAAAGAATTAGTGGGAAACATGTAATTTTTAAAGACTTTGCTAAGAGATCAAATGGACTTAATGGAATGTTTCTTCAATGAATCACATGTGAAAAATCAATTTGTAATACTTTAGAAGTGTTGCTAAAGGACCCAAAACAGTTACCATAAATGCTGCTAAAAGCTGATAAATTATAACCCGTTAAGTATGATGTGTAGGTATTTTAATAGTCTTGTGTAATTAGGTGCACTTAAGTATGATGTGTAGTGAATGACACGAAATTAGGGACCCTAGTGACTATAAAAAAGGCATGTAATCTAAGTTTTATTCACCACTTTTACTCAGGAAATTCTTGTATTGTTCTTATTATTTTAATGGGTGTTACCCGGTGTTTCTGGGACACTGGTTAATGATACCAAAAAATGAAGCTATTACTATAAAAGAAAACTATTCTTAACTTTTTATAAATTAATTACACAATTTCAATGCATTAACTGCTATATAGTTTTTCTTTTTAATATCCTTAACAAGTGCCCTGGAAACACCGATTAGCATTTCCTTATTTTAATAAAGTATTCAAGTTTTCACTTCTTGTGAGTAAACTCCCTTAACCTTGGGGCCGGTTGTGGGAAGAAATCACAAAGATACACTTTCTCTAAAATCCCAAGCCTCGTGGCTATGTTTTCTATATTTCACCTTAGTGCTTTTAAAATTGAGGCATATGATTATTTGAGCTTGACCAATCAATGTGACAATTGATATAGGCATAGCAAGGCCTATAATTGTCAACAACAAAAAACCACTACCTATGTTTACTGAATATTGCTGTTCACACTTCAATGTTTGCTAAAAAAACGTCAGTATTTTACAAAAATAATCCCTCGGCTGTTAACTACTGATGGGGTTATTTTCCATCGGCAGTTAACTGCCGCGGAGCTTCAAACCTGCAATTTTTCATTCTAAAAAAATAACCACATCGGTAATTATCTACTACCGATTTAGTTCATCGGTAGTTAACTGCCAAGGAGTTATTTTCGTAAAATACTATTATTTCTTAGCAAACAATAAAGTGTGAACAGCAATATTCATGTTTTACTTGCCTAAAATGGGCCAACTAAAATGTAAGAAAGATCCTATAAAAATTCTTTACATAGAATTTAAGACGCACAATAACAATGCTTATGCTACCTACACTCCTACATTTTGGAAAAAACAACGGCGTTTCAAAAATAATTATAAAAATAAATTTTGAATTCTTAAAGGTAAAATAATTTGAATTTTGAAACTTAGCCCATTTAGTTCGCAAAAAAAAAAATTATTTTCATTTTCTAAATTCATGTTAGTTTTATTTGTTAACAAAAAGAAATTATACTTTTAAAAACGAGTAGTATTTGTGATGGTGAGAAGATAGAATGCTATATTGAGATGATTCATTGTTTTTTTTTGTTGGTGGTCGGAGTTCGAACCCCAGATCTTGTATATATCATGCATTGTCTATACCAACTGAGTTAAGCTCACACGGACGGATGATTCATTGTTTTAAAAAATGCAAAACAATTGCTTGCTTTACAAGTTTCTTTTCTTCTTCTTAAGTTTTCATTTTATCAAATGAAATAGAAAAATTTTCCTTCATAAACCTTTAGTTTTCAAAAACTTGAATAAACTGGTGTAGTTGTGTACAGGAAACAAAAATATTTTGAGTATTTTTGGAAATGGGAAATGTGATTTGTAAAACGTAAGGGTGTAGGAAACAATAGCCCATCAACAAAGAGTGTAGGCAGCAATAGCCCCATCCTTAAGCTCAAACCATTTGATCTGCCCTAAAATTTAACGTTGGAACAATTTCACTTAAATTCTTAGTCGTGATAATTTTCGATAAAAATGATGAAGCGTGTATTTAGCTTTTCCGTTTGCAACAAACAAAAGCACGTTTGTTGTTTTCGGATGTGTTTTTACTGTGATTTTCAAAAACTCTAAATATTAACTTCTACGCTAACGTAGTTCTTTGCCGTAATTTCCATCAAACTCCAATTTGCAAACATTGTACCAAACAAAGGAACATTTAAGTACAGCCAAACAGACACGAAAAGGAAGATTTAAGTACACCGTTGAATGGTGCATTTGAGTAAGTCAAACCATGCTAAATATTCAACCAATCATGTAAAATTATAATTTTTCACGTGGATAGTTGAAACATTGTTACTGTACTTTAGTACAAACTAAAATGCTAAATCTTGTTTTGGATAAACTATGTACTGTACTATACTCTACATTCACTCACGGTTTTCTTTAGGTTGGTCAAACAGACAATAAAACAAAGTACATATAAAGTTGGATAGACCTTGAAAATGAAATGTCATAAATAATAGCTTATTGATCAATCAAAAAGTGTCCCAGTTTGGTAGTATTCACTGCATCTCACCCCCTTTTTTCCTTTGTTTTCTAGTCCTTCTCGTGACTTTTCTTGCTACCTACCCTACTACTATTGTTTCTTTGTTTTTATCTAATTTCAAAATTTTTAATAAATTCATTTTGATATAAAAGATGCAAAAATTTAATAAATAAAAAATTAAAAAATTATGATTTTAAGGTTATTTACATATTTACATGGGTTCAATTTTAGTGAAAATATTATATTTTAAATTTTTTAATAAAAACTTATAGAATATTCATTCATTGATAATATAATGCCTTGTAAAATTATGGTTGGATGTAATAATCTATGAACATTATCATCCTGCTTATCATATATTCATAGATAGAGAGGTGGTTAGAATAGTTCAGTCCTTATCAGGTGTTATGGTACTGAGTTTTACTATTTCAACATTTATTAATCATTAATGGATGGTCCTCCACAGTGGAGTAAAGGTTGTTGAAATGGTTAGTACTTTTTCTTTTTTCTCTTTCTTTTCTTTTTGATTTCCTTTTTATTAGAGATATATGAAATTAGTCTATATAAATTAAGGTTGATGTAATAAACATAGGCTAACTAATTAGTAACACCTCTCAAAAAAATAAAAATAAAAATAACAATTAAGTTCATAATGATAGTAAATTTCATAATGATAAATAAAGGAAGAGAATATTTTATTAAAATTTAATAAAAATACTAAGAGTTCACCTTTAGGCTCTTTTTCAAAAATCCATATTAGATGCACCCTTCTTTGCTTGTGTAGAAAATTATAATTGGACAAGAAAAATTATTAGTGAACAAGAATCACCCATAAGTTTGAAAAACATAAAACTATGACCTGATTTCCATCATACCCCTCTAACAATCAAATGTGTATAAAATAAACCTAAATCTCCTAACATAATCATTGGCCGTTACCAACAGTTAAACTAATTTGTAGCAAACAATAAATAAACAAATTTTCATGAATGTGCCATGCCCTCATAACATGGGGTTTGGATCTCCTCATGGAATCTCAACCAACCATTAAAAATTATTTTATATGTAGAGTAGAAATTCTTTAAATTAATACTCGGTAAATTAATAAACTCTCTAAAATAATAAATTTGTCCGGTCCCGACTTGAGCCAATGTAAAAAATTGAAAAACTCGATAAAATAATAAGATAATAATTTTTTGGGAGATCCCTTTATAATTTTTGGTCCCAAGAAAATCATAAATTAATAATTCATAGAAACTGAAAAAATATATATTACACTCTATTGAAATATGAT
>Ga0228711_1009975_pt1 | contig 12663 bp, 9 predicted proteins | sample MedpolnodulmetaG_2_FD_177996 | JGI IMG/M metagenome (GOLD analysis project Ga0228711, IMG submission 177996) | Root nodule microbial communities from Medicago polymorpha collected in Santa Monica, California, United States - brown nodules | ecosystem: Host-associated > Plants > Roots > Nodule...
GCTGAAATTTTTTTTTTTTTTTTGACAAAAAAAATATGTATATTTATTAATGTAAATAGAGATGCATATCATTATATAATAAATAAATTTTTAAATTACTCTAACCTTATTTCTAATAATATAATTTTTAGATGATGACAATATAAAATTCCTTATACCATCATCTAAGAATATTTTTTATCTTTTTTTTATTTTGGCAACAAAGAGGGCTTTTGCCAAAAAGAAAGAAAACTTCAAAGAAATTAACCAAGGAGTAAAAACTATTGATACATCAGCAAAAAAATAATTAACTGATTTGAGCAAGACATAACTCAAGGAGCCGCAAAAAAAAAAAATAACTAACTAATTTGAGCAGGACATAACTCAAAAAGCCGCAAAAAAATAACTAACTAATTTGAGCAAGACATAATTCAAAGAGCCGCAAAAGATTATTACAATTACAACTCATATTAACAAAGGCATCGACACAATAATTAACTTCATAATAGGAGTGACAAATTTTGACTTGCCAATCCAATTTCAATACCTTCCAAAAAATTTCAATCAACATCCAACCCACAACACTACCAAAGACATCGTCTTAAAATAAAAACTTAAAAAATCTAATTCACTATTTGCTATAAAGAAACTTACCAAAGTTTGTGAAGCAACAATATGTTGCTAACAAAAATTACACACGAACATAAAGGAGAGCATCATCTTAAAATTGTTTGAGTAGAAAAACATTATACACTTTGTAAAAGATAAATGACATAAACCAGAAAAAATCATATAAATGACTAAATTGTTATAAGAATATTACATGAGGGTTTTTGCTTTTACTTAATGTTTGGATAACATGTCCTTGTGAGCTTAGCTTAGTTGGTATGGACAATTTATAAAATATGTAAGGTCCGGGTTCAAACCCCAGCCACAAAAAAAAAGTTTGGATAACATATAATACGTATTGAAGTTCCTTCAAAAAAAAATATATGTACTTAAGTATCCATATGGTACGAGTAATAAAGTTGCTAACCAAGTAGATAGGCACGCATCTGGATCCAACGAATTTCACATAGTTATTTTGAGTTTGGTGACTGATTTTATCTCTATCTCTATCTCAACTGATCATTTTCTTTTTATTATAAGAAAATTGTTAAAAAAAAATTGTTGGTTCTATTAATAAGTGTGTAATTAATGTTTCATAATTTATTTTAATCATTCATTTTTCAATTAATTAATTAAATTAAAGTCACAACTGCTTCACCTAGACTCTATCCATTGTCATCCCTGGTGCGGAACGTGTTTCAAAAACACAACAGTGAAGCATGTCGACATGGAATCTTGGGACTTGACATATAAAATCCGACATCTTAATCAAATGGCCCTTCTATGTCTCTTATTAGTAATCATTTCCACTTATAGTTGTTTTTATCACACTTTAGACCCAGATTCAACGAATTTGTACATGCCTGATTTGGAAAATTAACAAACAAAGAAAAGAAGAAGAACCAATGAACACTTGAAATTGTACGAGTCAATCAACTTACAAGTTTTTTCCCAACAAAACGATAAACAACAACACCAACTCTAGAACCATTACAAGGAGCATCAACATGCAAAACATCAACAAAAAAATACTTCCTAGCTTTCTTAAAAAACAAACTCTCCTTTTTCCATCTCTTCATATGCGCCATCACAAACACAATCTCCTTCTTAATCAACATCAACCTTAGCGTTTCAATCAACGGTTCATAAAGATGATCATGATACACCACATCTGAAGCTATCACAACATCAAACTCTCCTCCAATCATTTCCACGTCAGCAGCATGACCCCACCTAAGTGAAGCAAACGTAACACTACCACCGTTGGACCCCACAGCTTCTGCATTAGCTTCCGCGTTGAATTTGAGATTGGGAACGACATGAGGGAGGTCGGTTAGGGTTACGTTTGTTCCGAGTGTGGCGGCAGCGACTATGCCGACGATGCCAGTGCCGGAGCCGAGTTCGAGGATGCGAGGAGGAGTGTGGAGGGATGAGAGGACAGTGGAGAGGGGGCTGGTGGTGGGGTTGAGGCGGTGGTTATCGAGGAGAGTGACGAGGGAGGTGGCGGCGGGCCAGAGCTGGAAGGAGAGGCCTTGGGATGGGAGTGAGCGAATGGTGACCGTTGATTGAATTGAATGGAGGAAATGGGTTTGAAGTAGTTCTTGGTTAGGTAGAAGATTGGGTTGTACGGTGGGGAATGGGTTTGTTTCTTCGTCGGAGTCAGACATCATTTTGACGAGTATTGACTTTGTGTTGTTGTTTGTGATAGCGCCGTCGAGGATGGTTCAGGTTCGGGACTCCCGGTTTTATACTTTATACTCATATTATAAAGTGATTTTACTTTTCTGCCCCTTCGAATATGAAGGTTTAGGTTGAGGATAGATACTACTAGCTACTAGACCATCAACCCGTGCTAGTAATAATTGACAATGAAATATAAAATAATATAAGTGCAATGGCATAGTTCATTTCATAACGAAACATCTGTTTTGCGAATATAACATAATGTAATATTGAAATGACATAAGTCGTTTAACAAAAAAAAAGGTTTTATACTTTGCGAATACATTCAAAATGACAGTATGTCACATGTTCTTCCTTTGATCTGATTTTTGCATATGGTCATTATACATAAACCATATTATGAGAAAGTCTTTAGTTTTGGAATAGTCATCTGATCTAAGAGATAAATGATTTTGTAATACAATCAATTTATTTTTTCTACACTCAAAGCAAAAATAAAATTATCTAATTCTATAAGTGAATCTTGAAAACATAAAAAGTTATAGGCAAAATATATCTTCTGATACATTTCACATTTTCACCTACAATCAAAGCAATGCATCAACAATACATTTAGAAAACCCAAGAATTTCCTTTTGGTGATTCCTCTTTCAAGTGATTCTGAAAACTAATAAGATTCATAATTTGAAATCCCTAAATGAAAGAAAGGATGAGTTGAAAATAAAAATAGCACCATATGTATTTTTGTGAAATAATGAGACAAAAAGGAACAACAACATTTACTTAACGGCGGAACAAAAAAAATTAGGATATAGTACGGAAAAAAAAAAACCTGTTACAACCTTTTTTGTTGTTGTGCCACATCTTCTTCTTGTTTAAACATTTTAGAGTAGTATTAACAAAACATGAACCTTATGGCATTTATTTAAGGAGGAACGTAAATTATGTTACGAAATATGTTGTTAATCAAACCTCAAAGAAGGGGGGGTCAACAAAAAAAAAATCTGCAAACAACAGAGGATATGAATAGAGAAATAAATAGAGAAATCTACGTTAATTAATGTGATGCCAAAGGAGAAGTATATGTCAACAACAATTAATGCGGAGTATAGGTCAACAACAATTAATGTGATGCCAAATGAGGGAAATATTTAGGTTAGAATTAGGGTTAAGTATAGCTTGACCGGTTAAGATTTAGGGAAATGTTAACTTGTGCCCTCAAGGCACAAGTTAATGAGTCAAATATAGAAATAATTTACTGAAATGTGTGCACTACATTTATTCTTTAACTTTTTAATTAATTAAATGCACAAAATTTTAGGGAATATATTTCTTCTTTTGGGTTTCTTAACATGTGCCCTAACGGCACAAGTTAACACTACCCTAAGATTTATAAATAAGGGGGGTAATTCCATTCCAAAAAAATAGCATAAAATTAGGAACATAATTTGACTTTAGATAAACATTAAATGCAAAAGTGTGGAGGTTAAAATTAGGTTTAGTATAGCAAGACAAGTTAACCTTTATAAGTAAGAGAACATAATTTGACTTTAAAAAAACATTAAATGCAAAAGTGTGGAGGTAAAAATAAGGTTAAAATTAGGTTTAGTATAGCGAGACAGGTTAAGCTTTACTAGACCATCGACATGTGCTAATGCACGGGTCATATCGAAGGTAATATTTGACGGTAATAGGTAACAAAATAGTTTAGATGAATGTCATGATTGTCATATAGTATTTCATAATATTAAGAAGCATAAACGTTGGTACTGTACCATAACATAATATTTCCATGACATCGTCCTTGGTACTGTAACGTAACATAATATGTTAAGTATAGCGAGACGGATTAACATTTATAAGTAAGAGATTAGGTTAAGTGTAGCGAGAAGAGATAACGGTTATTCCTTTCCAAAAAATAGCATATAATTAGGAACATAATTTTATTTTACTTTAGATAAACATTAAATGCAAAAGTGTAGAGGAAAAAATTAGGTTAAGTATAGCGAGACGGGTTAACATTTATAAGTAAGAGATGCCTGATTCAATTCTAAATTTTAATTGCACTATTTTTGGGTTATGTTAACCGGTGCCCCCAGGTTCTAGTTAAGGAAACAAAAAGAAAGTTTTAAATTAAAAGAAATACTTTTTAGACTTTTAATGAGTTGACTGCCCAAGTTTCAATGTAATGTTACTATATTTGCTTCCTTAACCAGTGCTCCAGAGACACCGGTTAACATTACCCTTTTTTTTATATCCATGTGTGAATATATACGGTGCAATGTTTTGCAACTCTTTAAACCTTAATTCAAACAAGTTGAGTGAACCCAACTAATTTAAGACCCAAGACTAATATGTAATATAGCTTATATTTTAGGCTAAGTCTTACTTTTCAAACGTCTGATACGACATGTTAACTTGTTTAAAAGTTTATGTCACATGAATGTGCTTAAATTCTCTCGGAAAAAAAAATGGACGTGCTTAAATAATTAATTTGATTTATGTTTGAATAGATTAATGAACTATTGTAAACAAAAAAAAGATTAATGAACTATTAAATCAATGAAAAGTGAATGTTCTTTTGATGCTTAACATAACATTTAAAGAATTTGACTATATATGATATCATATTTCATTTCTAGTTTATAATAATACATTTAAATATGCAAAAATTAATGTAGAATAATAATGATAAAAAATATTTTTTATATTTATTTAAATAGGTATGCCGTATGCCTAAACGACTTTTTTTTTATGGATTGGTGTATGGTCTTTTTCGGCATGATATAAGTTAGGTTGTACGTCTCTATAGATCGGTCTAATTTATTCTCACTTTTATTTATATATTATCTCATTCAAAGACTAGTTAAAAGAAACTCCCCCTTTTTTATACCAAAAAAAAAAGAGAGAAAAAATAATTGGTAAAAATTGGTTGAGTTGATTTGTACTTTGCAAGTGTGTTCGTTCAACTCTCGTTATTTGCACGATAGCCTCTTTAGTGAAAAATCAGCAAGCAGTTATGTTTTTTTTTAGTCTTGAGGTCTTTGATGTGGTTTCTTCGGAAATAACTCAACTAAACTTTCTATCAAATGAACAACAATCATAAATTTGAGAAAAATTATTGCTTTTCAGATGAATTAAAAATAAGATAACTAATTTGCACATAAAATGATAAAAATAAAATCATAAGTATATGTTTGTGTTTTCTAAAATTTATTTCCATTGGGGTAATCTTATTCGAGGTGTTATCGGTATCAAATACAGACACATCTCTAATCGAGATTTAAACTTTAATTTACAATCGTGAAGATTAATTTCTTCCATTAGACTCAACCCTTATTCGTCATAAGGTGATTATTAAGTTAATTAAAAATTAAGAGTGTCTGATTGAATAATTTTAATATTTTATCATCTACTTAAGTTGAAGCTAGTATAAGATTTAGCAACACATTTGACCCCTAGTTTTGTAATTGTGGAATTTTTAATCCATTAGTTTCAATTTAGAGATTTTGGTTTCTTCGGGTTAAGATTCTCTCCATTTATGTCTTTCTCCATTTTTTTCATTTGGAGAGATAAAGACACATAAAATCTCGAAAAAAGTAAAATATAATTAATGATGATGGGACTCACTTAATAGTAGAACCCACAATCTATTTTTTGTGTCTATCTCTCCCCAAATTGCAAACTCCATTTATTTTGGTAAATGGAGAGGATCTTAACCCAATTTCTCTATACTATGAATTTGAACCCCCTAGTTTCAAACTTTCAATAGATTATTTTTAGTCTCTTAGTCTACCCTTTTCCTGGCTTCATAGCCCCATAAAGATCTTGACGAATCATGTTGCTGTGTAATTTTTTAATATATAAATTTTTATTAAATAAAAATGTGATGTCAACATAATTTAATGAAAAAAATACTTCAAAAAAAAATAATTTAGTGAAAATTTGGTCAAAATATGTATGGACAGCTATAAAATCTAGATAAAGAGATCAAAATTGCTCAATTAAAATTAAGGGATTAAAAACACATAGGCAAGAGTGCAACTAGACCTTAAATGTAAAACTACAAATATTAATTTTGAGTTGAGAATCAATTCTACCAAAAACATCCAAACTATTAAAATGAATTATACAAATGTACAATCAAAACATAATGAAATTTTATTTTTTAATAATCAAAACTTAAAGATAACTCTTATGACAACAGTTTGCTGCAATTTCATTAACTAAATAACACAAATTATATTGGATATCTCTGCAATTTCTTTTAAAATTATGCAGATCATGGAAAAGATCAAAATTACTTCCTTGAATTGGCTTAAAGCAAAACAAGTTGTTTTTCCTTTTGGTTACCATTTATGGTGGTGGGTATCGCTTGACTGTCTTTTTTGTAAATATTCAGTATACTTGGTGTTTCTTGTTCTAACCTTCTATGCACATCTTGTGCTAGAAGGTAACACCTTTTCTTTGTGGTAATACATCTCATTTTTGCTTGTTCAAAAAAAAAATTTCTTCGAAAAAGTTAAAATTCTAATCTCCATCATAATATCAACCTAACTAATTTAACATGAAAAATACTAACGGCACACATTTTAACATTTTTTTTTTGTTTGTCAAGAAACATACATTAATCTTTAACATTTGTACAACTCATGTGACAACTACTTTTTTCCTCTTTTTATTGGACAAAAATAATGGAGAGAGAAAGAAGAAGAGAGAGAATAAAAATACATGTAAGTATGAGAGAGAGAGTTGTTTCAATAGTTATCAAAAAGTAGATGTACAAATCTTTAATGTGAGTATGAGAGAGTTGTTTCAATGATTGTCAAATTCCAGTTACTATAGTTTTAGCTTTTAGGATTATTTAACACATTTTATTGTCTTAACGACACAAGTTTTAGAGTCTGCTTATGAATTATTGAAACGGTGCGTTTGATAAAATTATTTTGGCGAATCCTTCTTCAAACTGAGCATATCGGCGATTAGTTTGATCAGAGACTCGACGCCGGCACCGTTACCGGCGACTGAACTGGTACGTTCAGATCCCTTCATCCTTCTCAACACTATTCATCTCACACGATTTGCTTAATTTTCATAATTATCATTCATCCAAATTTATGATTAGTAAACTAAACTCATTTATTGTTTGCAGAAAGTAATAACAAGATGATAAGCGCAGTGCTTGTGATGAATACACAAGGGAAGCCTCGTCTCGCTAAATTCTACGAATTTCGGGTCCATTTCTCTTCATACCTTTGCCAATTATATTTCTATTTTTTTGCTATGTAAATGCAGTTTTATCACACTGTTTTTGTGTTGTGGTTGATCGATCAGCCCGTGGAAAAACAGCAGGAAATTATTCGAAATGTCTTTGCAGGTTTATCTCTTTCTTCCTTGGATTCTATCTTTTTTTAGTAAACCCCGACTACGTAGATTGCTTTCAAATAGGTCACTAATATTTGAATATTTCAAAAAGCTCCTTCACATTGTCAGGTTTTACTCATATTATTAAGTGGTTGAATATAAGGACCAAATTGATGGTAAGTTGTTAAAATATAGGGATCTTTACGAAATATTTATAATCTCAGGGACCCCTTTTTGAGAGCGTCTTACAAAGTCAAAGACTAGTTTGGTGGTTTACACCTCTTTGTTTGTGTGTGTTTGTTTGATTTTGTTTTCTAACTTGGTTTCTTATGTGAATTTTGTTGCTTTTGCAGTCTTATGCAGTAGACCTGAACATGTCAGCAATTTTGTGGATGCTGAGTCCTTCTTTGGCCCGGTATTTTGTGCTTCCAAATTATACTTTCTGTAGTTTTGTTCTTTCAGCTTTGTAATTTTTATATCCTAATTAACATTAACGAGACATTGAAATTAAAAAAAGAAGTTATGAGTAGGGCTTTTTCTTAGCTTTGTTTGTTGATGTTGTACTGTCCAACTGCAATGTGTGAAAAGATTTCATGTTATTGTCTTATCATGTCATTTGGTTGAAAGAGGCGCTTGAGCTGCGCTAGAACTAAGTTACCAGGAACTTGTTTTCAAACTAAGAAGTTAGAATTTGGAAGAATGACTAATGTGGGGTGTGTGCTTTGTTGAGATTTAGTGACATGCTTTTAAACCTACTTTGATCTCATATCTCAAATATAAATTTTCTTATTTTGATAGCCAACTAATGTTGGTGTTACTTTGTTAATTTATTTTAACAATCATGTGCTTTTTCATTGAAATAATATTAATTCATCCTTATACATCTGAAGAATGGAAGTTATGAATTCGTTTGTTTTATTATTCTTCAGGATGCTCGCCTTGTCTACAAGCACTTTGCAACTCTATACTTTGTGTTCATATTTGATGGTTCTGAGAATGAGCTCGCTATGCTTGATTTGATACAAGGTAGATTCCTGGACAACTTTAGTATTTTTTTTTTTGCATTGCATTGCATTGCATTAAGTGTCAAAATCCAAAGGTGTCTTTTTTTATTTGAATAATATTACATAGTAATGGGTTAATTGCAACCCCTTGGTGTTCTTGGGATTCAAACTGTTTCTGTCTTGAGAAGTTTCTCACAGAAATTACAAACTTTTGACTGACAACTGAAAGCCAACATAACCCAACAATATTCTTTGGGAGTAGGGATATTTTACCTACATAGATTTTTAATTGACTGTTGATAGAAATCTGTTAAGCCTGCTTATCCTCTATTATAATAACATTCAATTTTATAATTAAATAATTATAGCTCAATGATGCGACACTGGTTTTACAAATAATTTGTTAGGAACCCAAGAATTCAATTCCAAACGAATTCCCCAAAACTGGGTAGAATTGACAAATCAAATGAATAATTCCTTCCATAACTTTCTGGTATCATCACAGAATGGAAATAATAGGAATGAACATGATAACCTTGCACTTAAGATTACCCCAAGGGACCAATCTCCCTTTGCAGGAGCATTCTCTAATTTACAACTGTCATAAAATGATTTCCCTCCTCTTCCCTGAGACCAAACCACCCTATTTATATTCCATAGGACTAACTGAAGTACAAACAGAAAGTCTAACAAATTTATCAACTAAAGTAACCCTAATTTACTTCTTAACTCCAATCCCAACAAACTCCTTCTATTTAGTCGTAACATTATCAGAGTAATGTGGCTGAATTTTTTGTAATACACATTATAAATACCTCTTGAAGTATACAATGCATAATGTTTGGGTATACTAACATTTACTATCCTTACAGCTACATGGTCCTTGTAAGCTGACTAACTTGAGAAAATGTATCATACTTGCATTGAGTTTTATAATTACATATAACTTGAGTTACTTTTTATGGATGCTGTCAATATTTATGTAGGGGAAGACCACAGTAGAAGCTGCTTTATGGCGGTAATAGGTTGAGGACTCGGGATGATTGGAGTTAAACTACAAATAATTTTTGGATGGCTCTGAAATTATTACCTATTAACACTTGGAAACTTAATAGAAGGTGTCATGATAAAACTTAGCCGACAAGCAAGAATCTTTTGTAGTACTTCCAACATACCGTACTATCCCGAAGCTAATTGAATTAAATAAATAAAGTTCGAGAACTATTCCCTGCAAATATTACATAAAATAGTAATGGAGGCACAACAGTTAATTATATAATTATAACTGACACTCCCTAAAGGGGAACCCTCGCACAACAGTTGGAATCGTTTCCATGAGACTTACACATAGTAGGAGTTTGTGTTGTCAAATACTGGCCATGGAGGCACAATGGCTGATTGTGGTGGCAGATTTTTTTACAACCTCCATGTCCAATCTGTGAAGGATGGTGGTGCCTATATGGCGCTTTATGGTGGCTTTATATGGAAGATTTTTGGCTGTCCTCCATGGTTTTCCTTTGATGACTCTCGTAGGAGTTCTATAATACCAAGCTTCCCTTTTCACGGTTAACTTTACATATCTCGAATCAAACATTCACTGCTATTCAATGTCAAATGTGAAGTAAACCTTGAGAAAAGTAAAAAAAAAATTGAAAATTTGCTGCATATCATCTATAACCTGTAAGTTTGTTAGGTTTAGAAGTGTGGTAGCATTGTTTAAAGCGAATGCAAAGGAAACCTTGAGAAAAGTGCAAAAATTTGAAAATTTGCTGCATATCATCTATAACCTGTAAGTTAGATAGGTTTAGAAGTGTCATGACATTGATTAAGATATGATCGGGTTTACCTATCAAGTTGATGAAGATAATTCTTTTGATGGTGGTTCCCATTATTGATCATTCCAATCTCCAGCAGACTGAATGGTGTCATTTGATACACATATGTAGTAGACCAAATATCATTTGATGTGGCTTAGTTTTTTCATACGCCATAAGCATGTGGACAGAATTGACAGATCAAATGATGATTTGCTGCAGATTTACATTCTAGATTTTTTAATTGAGAAAAAAGTTCTGGGGTAGTTAAGTTATCAGTTCTCATAGATAATCTTCGAAAATGTTGTTAATTCTAATGCAAAATTAGCACAAAAAATCCCCTTTTTCTAAAGAACTTGATTTGAATTATTATTTGAGCTAAATGCTTTTGTGGTCATTTTGCAATTTTTACTTTTGGAGCTGTGGAAGTTAACAGTTTTAATAATCTATTTAACTTTTTTCAGTCATTTTATTTAGCCATTTCAACTGTATTGCATGTTTTATTAAGTATCCTAGTGGAATAGTTATTTGCATTATGCAAGACCAATCATATTTTGCTACTGCATTTTACATGATTGTTAGTTTAATGTGGCGATTTGCTTACCTTGTCCCTTTCTGCCTTCAGTCTTTGTTGAAACACTGGACAAATGCTTCAGAAATGTTTGTGAGCTTGACGTAGTGTTCAACTATAGTAAGGTAAGGTTGCTTGCTTTGTGCCCTCGACTATAAATCATATATTCGGTATCAGTCATCATAAACTGACTTGATATAGCAATCTAGTTTGTAGCACCAATGAACTAGAAACTGTATTATGATTTAGGGTAAGATATTTTGTTGCATATATATGGATTTTCTGGAGTTTGCTGCAGTCTGCAAGTTTGACTTGTTATATTCTCAAACAAATTTTTGTTTCGAGTTGCCCCTCGGAAAACTGTCACAATTCATTTTTTTATGTTTTATTTTTTTACAAAATATGGGTTGTTTTTGAAGCATCCTTCTATTTTGGGAAATAAATTCAGTCTTTTTCTTAATAGCTCAATACTCAATGATGCCAATACAGTAATATCTGCATCTTAAATTTCCATTTTTTGTGATCCTTAAAAATGAGTTTGCCTGCAGATGCATACTATATTAGATGAGATTATTTTCGGAGGCCAGGTGTTGGAGACAAGTTCAGCTGAGGTTCTGAAGGCTGTTGAAGAAATAACAAAGTGCTCTCTCTTTCCTCTGGTTTTTAACATGGCCAATCTTTTTCACATTATAGTTAACTAGAAACTAAAGAATTTTCACTTTCAGCATAATAATAGTTTCTTAAATGTTTTTTTCCGTAATAGAATATCATGTGATAAATGAAACTAATTATTATACATTTGTTTTGTTTTAATTTTACATTTTGTGGAAAACATGTACTAATTATTATATGTGAAGCAGGCTTGAAGCAGCATCCAGTGCAATCAATCTTGTTCCAAAATCCGTTTCTAGTTGGAGGTCGCGGTAGTAAAATTCCACTTAAGCTTACGGAAGGAACTGCATGGTTTGGAAAACGAAGTATCTCTGGCCAGGGAAGTCAGGTTGGATGTGATTTTGTTCTTCTAATTGAAACAAAAATTGACACCCTTAACAAGCTGAGTTGACCATGGTTACTACTGATGAATTTGATAAGCAATTGGTGAATTTTTATTTTCCTACCTTTATTGATCCAAGGAACACTGTACAACTTTACTGGCCATTCAATGTTCCCAACAGATCCCAATTTTGGTTTATCCATTTGGTTGCATTGCCTTGAAATGCTGAGACTGTATAAATATGTGTTCCTACATATTGTAATTCATGAAGAATATTGGATATCCTCCTCTCAAAAAGAATATTGGATATCCTGTAACATACATTAACTACTTGTGCAATTGTTAATATAATTTGGTAGATCGATTTGATGATCTTGCAAAAACATCTATGAGGATATCGGCACAATTATAATTTTTTTTGCCTAGAATGCTTATTCATTCTCTTAGGGTCCGTTTGGTTCGAGAGTTTTGGAGGGGAGGGGCGGGGAGGGGAGGGGAGGGGAGATTTTTAATTTGAAGTGTTTGGTTCAATTTTTTGAAGGGGAGGGGAGGGAAGGGGAGGGGAGCAAATCTTTTTAAAATTTGATTGCATTGCCATAATTATCCTTAAATTAATTTCAAATCTCAATATTAACCTTGTAACAA
>Ga0228711_1009978_pt1 | contig 12660 bp, 7 predicted proteins | sample MedpolnodulmetaG_2_FD_177996 | JGI IMG/M metagenome (GOLD analysis project Ga0228711, IMG submission 177996) | Root nodule microbial communities from Medicago polymorpha collected in Santa Monica, California, United States - brown nodules | ecosystem: Host-associated > Plants > Roots > Nodule...
CCCCCACCACCACCACCACCACCACCACACACATAAACAACCACTAAAGAATCCATTCTCCTACGACCACTCATTCCCACATTGATCTAAATGGTCTCTCCTCACTAATCATGTAACAAAAAAAGAAGTTCCCTTAGACCTTAACTTCATGTAACCTTTTACGGCTTCCAAACTTGATGACCTCAAATTGCACTCTCTTTAAGTAATATTGGCTGACAACATGCGATAACATTTTCAACAATTTCTTTAACGCCTTTGTATCTTGTTACTTATATCTCACTATTAATAAAACACTCATTGCTCTCATCCTTAAAAATGACCTTATCCACCTCTGAGGATCTAAGTCCCATAAGCCTTTGCAACATAGTTTACAAAATTATTACCAAATTCTTTGTTAACCTCCTTCACCCCCTCCTTGACACCATTATTGGCCCCCTATCAATGCTATTATTTTGCAAAATCGTTCACGACATGCGGAAGTAGAAGAAGAATGATGATGTTGCTTTCAAACTTGATACGGAGAAAGCATTCAGCAACATTAATTGGGACTTCCTAAATAATTGTCTCAATGACTTTGGTCTTCCCTCGTTAACAGTACTAGGATCCCCACTTACAATCTAGCAAAAGAAGCTCATAATATTTCTGTCACTCTTAATGCAACAAGCCTTGAGGATAGATAAGTCCAGTAGAACTCTTCTAATCATAGTTGCACCATTATTAATGTTGATGGCAACTGTTTACGTAACCCCATCATGGTTGGATTTAGAGACTTATTTTGTCACCCTTTTGAATTTTTTATTTCAATATTTTAGGCCACATCGTAGACTCGTCTGACTTACTCCTTGTTGAGCTTCATGCTATTATGTGAAAGCTTTTATTGAACGAGTTGAACTTTGAAGTTGTTATTTGCTACAAGGATTCCTGCACCATGTTCATATCCTTAAGGAGCCATCTCTCATATTTTATAAATGTGTTGCTTTGATTCAAAACATTAAATGCGTGTTTTTGAGTTGATTTTTTGAGGGGAGGGGTTTGGAGGACTACGTCCATACATATTTGATATTTAATTTTTTTTGAATAATGCCATGTCAACTCGCAAATACATCCTAAGGATCTTCTCAATCTTGAATGACAAATTTCCACGACTCACACCCTCTGTGAAGGAAACAATTACACTAAATTCTTAGCTAAGCTTGATGCTTCTTCCAAGTTCCACCTTGGAACTAATGTTTCACACCTCTCCTCTCTTAGTTTCATCGAACCTCTTCCCTATAGACTCCGTGCGAACTTGATTTCGTAGATTGTATATATTTTCCCTTGTTTTTGCTCTTTTGCCTCTCTTACCTTTATCCATTGGAATTTGTTAGTGTATTTGTTTTGTTTTTGTGGTGGACTGAGTTTGAACTCCAGACTTTGCATATATTATGCATTGTCCATACCAACTGCGCTAAGCTCACGATGACGAATTTATAAGTGTATAATAGAAAAGAAAAGGTGTGTTAGAAGTAACACTAATAATAATACATACATACATACAATAGTAGAATGAATTACTATAAGTTTGTTTAGTGTTTGGCCCAAACAAAAATAATCGATTATTTTAAGAAGCAAATAGTACAAAATTTACAACAGATAATAAAGGTAAAAATCCTTTTCCAAACACAGGTTTTTTCACTCACTCACGTACACAATAATAAGTACTACTATATGTTTTGTATCTCGCGTTATCGTTCTCTTTATCCTTCTCTCTCTCATTCACTCACTAGTCACTTCACTCACACACATTGCTCTGCCACCACTCTCTCTTCCCCGCTCTCACTGTAAGCTTTTCTCTCCAAACCCTAACCCTCATTTCGAGATTCTTCATTTCTCTCGTTACTTTCATTTCACTTTTTCTTAGGGTTACGCTTTTCGATTCAACTGCATTTTCTACTATACGCTTTGTTAGTTTCGTGTTCGTGTTTATCACATTGTCATCGATTTTAACGTTTAATTTTTTTCCGTCATTTCAACATGTGAAGATTATTACTGATTATTCTGTGTTTGTTTATGTTGAATTGATTTTTCCGCTTATTTTTTGTATACGTTGTCCGAGTTAACGGAATGTTCATTTCTGTTAGGGTTTTTAATTTGTTTAGTATTTTTAATTTTTAATCGATTGTTGAAAAGCTTAATTAGTTGAGATTTGTTGCAATTATTAGGTTTAATTTTGCCGTCATTTTTTATGATTGGTTTGAATTTGAATAATGATGAAGTTTTCACACAGAATTGAAAATCATATTAGTGCGTGTTATGATTCAGTAGCAAAATGTTGATGTGCTGTGTTTTGGACCAATGAGTTTCACTCGTTATGGTGCATTCTGAGTAGGTTTATCATTTGTGGCTGACTTTTTTTCTTTCTCTCTTTGTTTTTAGGGTTTTATTTAATATCTCATCGATTTATTTATTGCGTAGCTTTTGTCATTGGTGGATGATTGTTATTATTCTTGTTTTTAGGGTTTTATTTTGTATTTCATTAATTTTTTATTGTGTAGCGATTTTGTCGTTTGCGCTTAATTGTTTTCTTGTTGTCTTTAGGGTTTTATTTAATAATTCATTTATTGTGTAGCTGAATACCGTGGAGAAAAATGGGCGACAAAGGAGGGAAATCATGTCCGATATGTACTGAGGAGATGGACCTGACTGATCAGCATCTGAAGCCGTGCAAATGTGGCTACGAGGTTTAAGCATTTTTATTTACTTAAGGAATATGAATTTATTTTCATGAAAGTCGTCCATTTTCTTACATGTGTATCCTAATTATCGTTGAATACTCTGGTTTGATGCTTGTTGAAATTAATGTGCACTATCGATATGCTTCAATCTCTCGTGTGTTGTGAAAATCAAAAGTTAGAATTAAAACTGTGCAGTGTACTTAGCATTTCACTGAAGACATATTATGAGTTCTTATAGAAAATATTTTTGTTTTTTAAGATGAAAAAACCTATTTGGCGGGTTGCTGTTGTTTACAAAGTTTTAAAAACTTGTTTAACAAATCTTTATCTTAAAGCAAGAAAAGCATAACAGGTCAATATTTGTTAATTTTTGCTCTTACTCTTTTCACAGATCTGTGTATGGTGTTGGCATCATATAATGGAAATGGCACATAAGGATGAAACCGAGGGCCGTTGTCCTGCTTGCCGTTCACCTTATGACAAAGAACGCATTGTGGCAATGGCAGCTAACTGTCGAAGGTTGAGTTATGGCTGGAATTTCTGTTTTTTTGTATTAAATGTTATTATTAAGTAATCAATTTTTAGGTAATACTGATATGCTTGCCTTGCTTTAGCAGATTGGTTGCAGAAATGAATTCTAAAAAGAAAATACAGAAGTTAAAGCCTAAATCATCAGATGGAAGGAAACATCTTACTGATGTTAGAGTCATTCAGCGCAACCTCGTGTACATAATTGGACTGCCTCTTCACCTTGCAGATGAAGATGTGAGTTCTTAAATTCTTTTCTGTCTCTAACTGTTGCTAGATGTAACTGTGTGGAGCATGGAAGGCATAGTCCATATTAGTTTGTGTAGTTTAAATTGCAAATCATCTTAACCATTTTTTCCCTTCAATTGATAACATGTTTTTTGGATTACACCAGCTACTTCAACGTAGGGAGTACTTTGGAAGGTATGGAAAGGTTTTGAAAGTGTCGATATCTCGTACAGCAACGGGCGTTATTCAACATTCTGCAAACAACATCTGCTGTGTGTAAGTTGTTATGAATGTCTTTAAAGCAATCACCAAAGTGTTGTTCTATTAGGAAATTATAGTCTTTCTCTTGTTTTTGTCATTATTTTCTCTACCTAATTATCATTTGAAGGTGGGAATTTGGAATTTGTTCCTTGGCTATTTTGCATTCGTTGATTTAATTAATTTTCTTATCTTTAGGTATATAACTTACTCAAAAGAATCTGAAGCAGTTCGATGTATTCAATCAGTTCATTTTTTTGTATTAGAAGGTAGATCATTGAGGTAAGGATATACCATTTTGATTGGGTTGTTATTTGCGAGGTTTTCATGATTTTGTGATGATGGGTGGTTATTTTCATTTGCAGGGCTTGTTTTGGAACCACAAAGTATTGTCATGCATGGCTCAGAAATGTGGTAAAATAGACACTATAAGCTGAATTTATGAATATTTTATCACACTATGTTAGAAACTGGATTAAACTTCGTAGAATGGGTATATCTATAGTATTATTCCGGAAATAATTCTGGTACCAGTAGGAAGCAGTGCCAAAATCGTAGATTTACAAGAGAGTTAATGACTAAAGGGTATTTGATGAACCCTTCACTCCGCTTTACTGACTTGTAGGACTACTCATTTTCGGCCCTTTTCTTCACCCCAACTCATTTTTTTATTTAGCTATAGAGGTCAACTATGCCCCCAGCCCGGATCCCCTTTTTGTTTTGTCGCCTGAACCACTAAATTATTTCCTTACGTAAATCACTAGGTGTATCTTGGTTGTTTCCCATGCAATCTGCTACTTAATTATTCAATTCTCCCTGTTTTCCTTTCCACTGTATCCTAATATAGACCATAGTAATAGGTTCCTCACATACTATATAAATTATCTTGCTGGTCCAGCCTTGCAGCAATAGGGACTGTTTGTATCTACACGATCATGGTGCTCACGAAGATAGCTTTACCAAAGATGAATTAGTATTAGCATTTGCAAGGTATGATTGGTTCTCAACTCATGTACACTGTCTCCATTTTGATTGAACTTTTGAATTTGCTGTCGTGCTTATATAAGCCTCAGCTAGTTGCTGTCTTTTGACCATATTGTGTATTCATTTGGTAGTTCAAATTTTAATGGTTACACATCAATGTCTTTTTACTTCTCTGGTGTTGGATCCTCTTAAGTTTGATTGCTTTCAGTTTTCATATCGTAAAAAAAACCTACATCTTGCATAACATAGTCTTAGGTTTCTCCATAATTTCCACAAATATGTCAAACAAGTATGGGTATATCATGGTTCATTAGGATTTTTACCTTCCTTCTGTATGACCTCTTATTATTTGTCTTGGATTGCACTCTTATTTTTTAGTATGCTATTCTATGTTTATGTTGATAGTTATATCTTCTTTGATAGTAGTTTTGGTTTTGTCTTTTGTTTGTTAAAGGAGTAGGGTCCTACAAATCATTGGTGCTACAAATAATTTGAATCGTCCTTCAGGGAGTGTTTTACCTCCACCACCAGATGATCCTAAACATGTATCATCAGCCACCAAAGTAGTGTCCAAAAGCTCTTTAGATGTAAGTATTAATGAACATTACTTCTGTGGTAAACTTATTTATTGTGGGAGATATGATACTTCAATTTTCTACTATTTTGTTTTTTTAGGCAGTGAACTGACATTTTTATTTAACTCATTTGTCTGTTATCCATCTTGACAATTAAGAACCAGATTAAAGAATCCTGTTCAAGCAATGGAGCTGCCAATTCAACAGCACTTCCTGCAGCCAACTCTTGGTAATGGATTTATGAACGTTTGGTATGATCGCATTAATTTGTTTTGCATGGCAGTACGGCTGCTATTTTCATGGTGGTCACAGCATCTACGGTTTTTTCTTTAAAAAAATAGTGTAGTAGCCGCATGCTTCTGCTTTAGGTTGCATCACCAGCTATATTTTTATGGCAGTTTAGCTAGCCACCATGAAATAACATATCCACTTCTAGCATTTTTTTTAGTGTGAACGCTGACTTTTTGGTATATTGTACTAGGGCGAGGTGTGTATCTGGCAGTCTTCCAAAGGATACTAGTTCATCTTCATCACGTGCTGGTAATCTGGTCAATAGAAAGACTGAAGCATCTATTGATTCCCAAACCCTGAAGATTGAAGCGTCTATTCTTGATACAAAAAAATCAGGGGAAGTTAAAGACAGCTCTGATGTGCATTCCACCAATGGTGTATCTGTACCTTCAGAGTTGAACAAACATCACATTGGTGGAAATTTTCAAACATGTGAGTCAATTGTTTTCAATGAGGTTACTGTGAAGAAACTTTCTGGCATTATTTTGTCTAACTGTGAAACTTATTCAGCAGCTTCCGTGGGCCTTGGTCAAGAAAAGGTTGCACCTTCTGTGAGTACAAGCTTCCTGGAGATCACCACACCACATGATTTGAATACTAACAAGGCAGTTTCAAATCGGGATGTGCCTGGCTCATGTTCGGAGTTATCATCTGTTAGCATCAACAGTCATCTTGAAGATTCATATTTCAGTCGGGATTCGGACAGAATACTTTTTACTCCTAACTCGACCGATTCCTCTTTAGGGAAGCATTTGCATCAAGATAATGAGTATTGTAAAGATCATTCAACCACACCAGCCTTTTGGGAAGATATAATTGTGGATGATATGCTAAACAAAGACTGTGATCAACAACAACACGGCAAAGGCAGCGATAATTTAGCATCCAGGCATTATTCACCTCATTGTCCTCAGAATCTAAGCCAATCAAGCCATCATCTGAAGCAGGAAAATCAAATTTGTAACCAGAATCATTTGGGGAAGCCTTCTGAATATTTTACTGAACCCTTGGGGGCAGGATTAGAGAAGACCGTGAAGAGTGAGGGTACTGGTTCAGATGTTGATAACATGGTTTCTTCAGACGTCGGCGAAAACAACATTATATCTAACATTTTGTCTTTGGAACTAGATGCATGGGAAGATTCAATAGTTAAGTTGTTGGATGAAAGTGATGAGCCATACACATCCTTCAAAGCACCTGCTTTGCGCAAAGTCCAAGACAATAATCAGTCCAGGTTTTCCTTTGCCAGACAAAATGATTCCTTGAATAAAACCTCTGATTTGCAGCAATCATTTGGGGTTGCTGGACATGATCCTAAAGGGAATTATGCATCTGGTGGTTGTAATGGAAACAAAGACATGTTCGCTGTAAAACACCCATACGCTTTCCCATCAAGCAATTCTGTGCCATCAGATAAATTTGATGGAAGTCTGTCTTTGGCGCCCTCTAAATTTTCCAGTGAGTTTTTTTTTTTTTTTGAAGAATTTTCCAGTGTGTGTTAATGAGTTACATACTTAAGTACTTCATCTTTGAGTATGGAGGATAAGTGTTTTCTTTCCAATCAGGTTTTCTCTATTGTCATAGTTGCTTCTACTTTATTGAGTTTATACATTATATGCATATATCATGATGCCAGTTTTCTCGTGGCATCCTGCTCGCTCAATTAATTGGATTTTTCCTTAAAAATCCGGAGAATCTCTTCTCACCTTTATCTTTCTCCTTCACTTAATTGATGGAGAAAATGGTAATTTGAGCACTTGACACACATTCACAGTTGATGGCTTTGTTTTTAGTGATTAGTTTTTTTTTTTTTGAGAGGTAGTCATTCATTATTAATAAGTAGCTATGACATAATGTTGGATTTAACATTAATTTAGTGCTTCTATAGGATTTAACAAAATTTGATGTTCATGGGATTTCTGTCATTTGCTTGTGAATATAGTATTTTTTCTTCTTCTGCAGTTCTGTTTTATTTTATTATGTGGTTGTTATTCCTGTATATATGTTCTGGATGTCTTTTTGAAGTTATTTGGTTTTAAATGTAATCAACAATGTTGCAATCTTTGTAAAAAAAAAGACAATGCTGCAATCAGATTAGTGGTGTGCATGAACTTTAGCTTTATGGTGATTATGAATTAAAGAGCTATGCTTTAAAACTAGCCAATTAAGGACCTCAACTGTACAGTGCTAACCTATTAAAAAGTGCAGCTATAATATAAAGAACATTTGGATAAATTTATCAATTGAAAATATAAATATTTTTTTTATCATAAATGTCATGTGTTTCAGTCATGCTATTAATTGTTTTGTATATAATGCATCTTTAATAAAGCCAAGGTTCTTAGTTGGTAATAGTAGAAGTTTTGTCCCTTGGTGTATCATGAAATGTTTATGACTAAATCTGAAATAATACTTTACTCATATTTTTCCCGTCTTTCATCAGTGGCAAAAGCTCATGCTTCAAGTCCACCTGGGTTTGCAATGTCAGACAGAATACCTCCTGGGTTTTCTCGCGGGAGAGTAGAACAGAGTTGTAATAGTTCTGGTATAACTCTTCATGGTTTAGCAATTACTTAACTTATTTTAAGTTTTTCTTGTGTATTTCTGCTTCTTAGCTACATCTTGTACATGTTATAGAGAAATTTCTCATAAATCTTTTATTTTCCAGTTGAACATTTGCAGCCACAGTATGCTCCTCCATCTGTAAATATCAGCAGGATAGGAAATGTTGAGTTCAAGAATCCTATGGTATTGGATCCTAGTAGGGGAATAGTGGAAGAAAGGCTGAATAGTACACCTTTTAACCTGGGGCAAACCTTACTTCCTCAATTCAGTCGCAATGAAGACGATGCTAGACTTAAGCTGTTAATACAACAACAATCTACAGCTTCTCAGAATTTAAGACTTTCAGATCATATTGGAAATAGGTTTTCACCTCAAAGTGATGCTTATAGAACTAATTCGAGGTTTCTCGATCAATTTCAGTCTAACACACCATTTTCTGAACAATTGCATTCTCAACAGTTCAGTAGTAATATTCTTGGTTCAAATAACCAGTGGGGAAGTTGGAATGATTCCAATTATTTCAGTGGCCTGTCAATGTCTGAAGTATTGAATAATGAAATCGGGGGATTCAACAATTTCATGCCTAGTTATGAGAATATCAAGTTTAAGCACCTGAATTGACTGAACAACTAATATTCATGGTGGAGATTGCGTCTCAACTATAATTCAATTTCCCTTCAATGCACTAATAGGCTCTCAGATGGAAGTGTGTGGATCAAACCTGTCTCAAAATGTTAAAAGATCCCTCTATGTGGCTGAAATTGTGTTTTACTATGGCTGTCTGGCTGTACCTTGAGACTTGTTTCAAATCTGTTTGGAATTTGAGTACCCTGAAATTCTGTCACAATTATGCCATCGTCAACGGCAATCCTCACCCACTCTTGTTTGCTTAGCTTCACTGCCAAGCACTGGAATCTGGGTCCTATGCATTACGGTTGTTAGACATAACTGGCAAACAGTGTCAACTTTTTCTATGGGGTAAATGTCAGGAGAGCCGACCTTGGCGGTTATTATGGTGAGTTTTAAATTGGTAATTTCACGATATCATTAATTTGCATGTGTGCTAACATACATAGCAGGATGGAGCCAGCACTTGTGAAATCCACTTGTACTTTTCCTTTTGAAATCTCTGCCCTAAGATTGCTCCATGTTTATACCTTAAATTTTGCCTTTTATATGATCAGTTTCTGATATGACTTGTTCGCTACTCTATTTTTGCAGTTAAACTGGGTTACAAGAAATTTGTCATCAAACGAAAGAAACTACAATCGAAGTTATAGGCCTTACTGGTGGGAAATTCATGCTATGAATGGCGAAATAGGTGATCTAGATTTGACGTTTTCTTCATGCCTGAAATTGTTTGTTCAGAATTTGTTTCCAAACTCAGTATTCCATTATTCACTGATTAGTGTATGCAACAAATATGACTTTAATACTGTGGTATGTACAAAGTTAGTTTTGGTTTTACAGAAGTACCAACTTTTTACCAAATAGAGTTTAATATATATCTATATGAGAAGTGATCCGTTGATACTTGGGGGTAAGTCAATATTTGCACCAAATCACAGTAGTTAAAAATTTACCAATCCTTCCTTCAATTTTGTTGTTTTTACCAATCCTATCCTATACCTTCTAATAATCAAATAAAGCAAATTTTAAAAAAGGGTTAAGGGACTCTTTGAATTTCCCTAGCTGCTCAACATGTTGGCTCTACCCAGGGTAGACGTACAACAGCTTAACCCAGAAATATTTGAATTATTAAATACTCGTCAATTCGTGTATGCGAGCTGCCATTCATTTTCTTGTATCTCAGCGTATGGTTATAAAGCACTAATCAGTTGTTGTCCTATAGGATGCTGTTAAGGTAGTCGTTCTAGCAGGAAAAAAAAGTAGAGCTATAACAATCAGAACATGAAACTTTTTAGTTTAGAAGAAAAGCATGAATCTCTGAAGTTCTACAATGTGGCAGAGCTTTTTTTTGTTGTTATTGTAGCAAGAACCTGTTCAAATTCCATTACGCATTAACAGCTGACAAGATTTTTCTACAGTTTTTAAATTATTAAAAGTTTAAATCTTGATTTTTTTCTCCTCTCTGTTGCCATATCACAGTATTCAGTATGAGTGGAGAGACAACTACATATTTTTTTCTTTTACCTCAGTATCTTACGTATCTTACATTTAAATTGACAAAAAGAGAATCAACACATCATGATTCATGAGTATGTCATATAGTACATTAAACATCAATTTCTTAAACTCTTTGAAGAAGCTAATGGCATCTCACGATTTTGATTATTTAGGGTTTTTGATTTGGGAAAAAAATGATGAAGAAGCTATTGAAAATTACTCTTCTCACTTGTGAAATTGCTTCCCTAAATTAGTCACTCTTTTAACATATTTTCACCAAAATTGCTAAAATCCCATTCTCTCTTGGAGCAGCTATCATCGATTTGTTCAACACCATACTCATGTATCATCCACTCAAGTGAAAAAAATAAATAATAAATCAACACAGCACATCAAAGGTACATTGTAATACATTAAACATCAATTTTAAATTTCTCTGAATAAGATACTGGTATCACGTGGCTTCTGATTATTTTAGGATTTTTTATTTTGGAAAAAAAATGAAGCACCTGTTTGTATCACTATCTAAACCCGTTGATACAGTGGTTCAATTTATGGGTTTGAAATCCAACAATTCATAAACATGAATATGTTTAAAGAACACTAATGAAATTAGATAGAAAAGCGGTAAAAAAAATGTACACGTTTTTTTGACTTAAAAACCAATAGAATAAAAATATTTAATGGGTACTACAATTAAACAACTTTTTTTTAAGAAAGATATAATTATAGTTTTTTTTTTGGAGTATAGTATAATTAAAGAACTTTTTTTTTGAAAGAATAACTAAAGAACTTTTTTTAATAGATTATTAAAAACTTTTTTTGAGGAAAAAAAAGTTCTTTAATTATTTATTCAAAAAAAAAAAGTTCAACTTAAAAAACAGTAAATATATAATTTTTATAGGATAAGATAGAAGGTCACGTGCCCCTCTTAATTAATTTTAACTTTTATTTAAATATATGTGAAATATAAGTTCAATTAACGTTGGGGGATCTTTCCTTAAAAAAAAAAAAATTAACGTTGGAGGATCTAGTGCGGGTCATAAGACCAGGGAGCGGTTATGGTGCATAAGAAAATCCTTATGCATCGTGCATAAATCCCAACATAATTGTTTCCTACACCCCCAAATGAAACCAAACAAAACAAAACGAACCAAACGCGGAATCTTCAATCTCATCATCAACATCGTCGTTCATCATCATCACCGTTATCATCACCGTACCGGAATGCCAAAACCATTTTGCTGTGAAAATGGTTTCTGTGAGTCGTACTCCAAAACCATTTTGTTGTGGAAATGGTTTCCAGAATCTTCAATCTCATCATCAACACTGTCGTTCATCATCATCACCGTACCGGAATGCCAAAACCATTTTGCTGTGGAAATGGTTTCCAGAATCTTCAATCTCATCATCAACACCGTCGTTCATCATCACCACCGTACCGGAATGCCAAAACCATTTTGTTGTGGAAAACCATTAGATGTACTTAATTGTTTCCAGCAGTTGTACTCCAAAACCATTAGATGTACTTAATGGTTTCCAGCAGTTTCTTAGCCATAAATCCCTCTAACATCACAAAGATTTTGAATCCAGTAACAACTTCAGATCTGAAACCCTGAAAACAAACAGTGACGAAACAGTAACATATAACAATCAACACAGCGCCACTGGATCGAAGAAGAAAAAGAAAACGCGAGGGAAGAAGAGGAGCGAATCGGTTTTAATCTTTAGATCTACTCCTTCTCGTTGTGTTTTTGCGCGATCCGAGTTCGGATTTGGCTTTAAAACGAAAATGGAGGTTGAAAAATGGCTTTAGTTTTTAAAAAGGGTGAGTTTGGTTCTTCGGCACGGCGCCGCCGCCGTCTCTGGCCGGCGACCACCGCGCCGGAATCATCATGTGTGGCCGGAAGAGATGAAGACTCATCTGAATTATAGAGAGAGAGGGAGAGCTTTATGTTTTAGTGAGAGAAATGTTTGAAGCAAATGAAGTTTGATTTGGTGTAGTTTGAGAAGTCTAGGATTATTACACATGTACACTAGATCTGATGGTTGTGAAGTGTTTATACACGGTGCATAAGGATTTACTTATGCACCATAACTTTTGCCATAAGACCATCCACAATGCAGCATTCCATTTGGGTGCTTAAACGGGTCCCGACTGTACAAATCATTCGTTTTATAATTAATACCTGATAAACACCCGATCTCTCCAACCCAGCATCTCAAAATAATTATTAATTGGGTCGCTGCAATAACTCTACATCATTATATTATAACAATAATTTATATATTCATTCATAATTATATAATTTTAAAATATTGAAATAATTTAATTATAAATTATAAAAAAAAGTTAAAACTTGAAAAAATAATATAAAATAAATGATCGT
>Ga0228711_1009982_pt1 | contig 12654 bp, 8 predicted proteins | sample MedpolnodulmetaG_2_FD_177996 | JGI IMG/M metagenome (GOLD analysis project Ga0228711, IMG submission 177996) | Root nodule microbial communities from Medicago polymorpha collected in Santa Monica, California, United States - brown nodules | ecosystem: Host-associated > Plants > Roots > Nodule...
TGAAAAAGTCTTGAAGTAGCTGCTTCACTTTCGGAATCCTAGAAGAACCTCCAACAAGAACAACATCATCTACAGTTTTCTTATCCATTTTAGCATCGGTAAGACAACTTTCAACTGTCTCCATACACTTTTCAAAGAGGTCCATGTTAAGTTGCTCAAACTTAGCACGAGTGATTGATGAACAAAAATCAATACCCTCAGATATAGCATCAATATCAATTGTGGCCTCGGTGTCAAATGAAAGTGTCCTCTTTGCCCTCTCACAAGCAGTCCTCAACCTCCTAAGGGCCCTTGAGTTCCCACTGATATCTTTCGAATGCTTCCTTTTGAATTCCTTCACAAAGTGATTAACCATTCTGTGATCAAAGTCCTCTCCTCCAAGGTGAGTATCTCCAGCAGTAGCCATGACATCAAAGGCATTGTTTTTAATTGTGACAACAGATACATCAAAAGTACCACCACCAAGATCAAAGATAAAAATATTTCTATTTTCGACACAATTAGCTCTCTTCTGAAGACCATACGCAAGAGCAGCAGCTGTTGGTTCATTGATTATCCGGATTACATTAAGGCCAGCAATTACACCTGCATCTTTTGTGGCTTTCCGCTGAGAATCATTAAAATAAGCAGGCACAGTGATCACTGCATCTTTAACCTTTGACTCCAAAAATTTCTCGGCTATCTCTTTCATTTTAGCAAGGATCATGGACGAAATTTCTTCCGCAACAAAATGTTTTTCCTCTTTCTTAAAATTAACAAGAATCAAAGGGTTGTCGTCAGTGCCAGCAACTACTTTAAAGGGCCACAACTGCAGATCATTTTTTATAACAGAATCACTATATTTCCTTCCAATCAACCTTTTTGCATCTGAAAATTATAAATTTTGCATTGTATAATTGTATATTTTTGATAAAAAAGCATAGCAGATAAACAATAGTATCTAAATCAATTTACAAACCATGCAAGAAAGAAAAAAGAAGAAAAATTAATTTCCACTTACCAAAGACTGTATTGGCTGGGTTTGAAGCAGCTTGATTTTTAGCAGCATCACCAGTCAACCTTTGATCACCAGAGAAAGCAACAAAAGAAGGTGTAGGTTCTGTTTCCTTGTTCATTATGTATTATCTCAGCTCTGTTGTTTTGTTCCTGCCATACAGCAACACATGAATAGGTTGTTCCAAGGTCAATTCCAATAGCAGGTCCATCGTATTTTTTGGCCATTTTCTTTCAAGTGAATGAATAATGATTCAGATTCACACCTTAGAAAATATCGAAGAGATACAGCTGCATGCATGTATGTTAACTTAATTCCATAAAATGAAGGAAATTATATCTTCCTATCAGAAGCCACACATGTTAGGATTATTGTTCTAGTAAGTAGTGTGCATTATTGCTTCGTATGGAAATTTGAAATAAGAAGAAATCGAAAGGTTTAACTCTTCAACTTCATTTAGGTAGTACAACGTGCACATTATACTCATATGTCCTTTAAGTTTCCTTCTTTATGGAACAAGTTACTAAAGATTTTATTATTAATTTTAATTTTTTTTTATTATTATTATTATTATTATTATCTTGTAAAACAAAAACAAAAAGTTTATCATATGCATACTCTTTGGCTCCATGAGAGGAGAATCAAGTACTCCTCCGGTACTTTTTTATTAAAAAAAAATATAAATCATCAAGACCAATGAAACATATTGAAAATAATTATCTTCATTTAATTATTCTATTAATTCAAATTTATTTTATGGGTACCTCTATATTAATTACTCTTAATTTCACTAACTTACTTACTTTTTTTTTTGAACAAGCTAAAATGATATATTATAAACAACAATGGATCACCCCGCACAAGATGCGCAAAGGGAGAACCACCCAAGAGTATTTACACTGAAAAGGTGCTAACAAATAAAGGCACCAGCCAAAACCGACAAGAGAAAATTACAAGTGGGCATCCATGCAAGGGATTGGGTGTTTCGACCAGTCATGTAGTTAAAATTCGCCTGTATTTCACTAACTTACTTACTTACTTACTTTAATATTCTGAATTTTATACGCAACTCTGGTAGGGTTTGGTTTTTCTGACCGGAACCCCACCGTTCTTCACCACAACGGTTGTTTCCTCTGCTTTCTCTCTTCTTGCTGACTGTAGGGATTGATAAATTTGGAAAAACGCAGTCGCGTTAATGCTCGAGGGTATTACAAAGACTGGTTCCCGTTATTTCCATAACTTCGAACCCTACCATCAGTGCACTAAGTTTGCGTTTTCCTTCTAATTACTTCGTAGATGAGGCCATGCCTTTCGATTAGCTGGCTGAGCTGGTTGTGCTGGTGAGTCCATCCACTTTTGCGATGGCTCCCCCTCCTCCCAAGCCTGTGAGCAGAATCTCATTTGCACAGGCTTTGACAGTATCAATTATGATTTCCACAAACGACAACTTGTCGCAGCCTGTAATTCGAGGTGAGTTTGAAAGCATCAAAATCTCATAAGAAATGTATGAAAAGGGAATGTCTGTTTGTAAAAGTAACCTGTGTGGTCGACTCGTTCTGAATAAGGGGGACAAGCCTTACAATACAAAAGACATTAAAACGAAACTCTACAATCAACGGAAGACGAGATGGCCCTGGAGCATGATGTCTCTAGGGAGGGGTTATTATGAATTTACCTTCGCATCTGTGAATGATTTAAGGATGGTATGGGCCATGGGAACGGTAAATCTGAAACCAGGTGTTCTCCGATTGTTTGAATGGACCAAAGACTTTAACATGCACAAACAATGTAACTCACATCCCCAAGTTTGGATTAGGTTATTGGAACTGCCACATGAATATTGGATGGATAGGACGCTCCGGGAAATTGCTAGTGTTGTGGGCACTCCGCTCCTCATTGATAATGCGACATCCAAGTGCATTTATGGTCATTATGCCCGCATTCTGGTTTATATGGATTTATTTTCACAAAAGCTTTTCATGAAATCACGTCGTCGATAGGGAAGGTTACGCTTTTAACGTGGAAATGGCCTATGAGTGGCTGCCTGATTTTTGTACACATTGTCAGAACATAGGCCACGATGTTTCAGCCCGTCGATGGTTATATCCTCGTAAGGACAACACTACATATAAGGAAACAATTGTTCAAGCCAAGAAACTGGTCCCATCAAAGAAGCAAAATTGGGTACCTATTGATAGAGATTTGGCAAGTACGTACCAAAACTATCAAAGTAATAATTAAATTCGTATCCACAAGGACCTTTGTTAACTTCGACTAAACAAATTCGTTATAAATAATGATGTAATAAATTTATAAGGTTGCCCTAGGCAGTTGAATTTGGTTCACAAATACAAAGTAAATAAAACGGTTTGATAATTGGATTAAAACAGACGATCAAGCCGGTGAATCCTCTATTGCTTTATGTGAATAGTTTCTCTCTCTTTACTCTCAATACTTATTCATTCTTTACGACGGATTAACTAAATGGTTTTGATCAATCTCTTGACTCAAAACCCTTTCCTAAGTTATAACCTTTTAATCTCTTAAATCAATTGAATAATTGCAGAAGCATGGTGAGAACGTTAATCCATAAGTCATAACTCACAACTTCCTATCTCTAGTCTCATATGTAAAGTTAAACATAATTACTATTTCAGGTTTAATAAATAAGGTTAGTAGTCAATTAATACCTAAGATCAATTAATGTGATTGAAAGAAGTTAGGGATAGTAGTCATACAAACAATCATAAGAAAAACATTAAGCGTAAATAATTCTGAATAAAGACTAAATATTAATGATAATAAAGAGAGTTTCAACTACATGGTTCACACATCACAATATATTCAGCATGGCTCAATCAACCAAGAAGATTAGCTACTCAAATCTAACATAATAAAATACATAGAAATAATAAAACATACATAAATCAGAACCAACTATGAGTTGGGTGAGATTCATTGCGTGTTCTTCAGCTTCCTGTTGCCGTTTATGCTATGTTTAGGTCTCCAAAGTCGAACCCCTAAAATCTGGTTGCTTCTGGCTTTTATAGAAAGAATTTTAGGGTTTCAGAAAGCCCACCACCGTGCCACGTTTCACGACCATCGTGGCATGACCTGCTTATTAATCCTAGGTGACAACAAACTTACTCAACCATCGTGGCACGATTCCAGTATCTTCAGATAAATACCACGCTTCAAACGTGCCACAATTCAAATCCATCGTGACACGATTTCTTCAGTAGCTAAAGTTATTGCATTCTTCTTCAATTTGTGCACAAGTTTCCATTTCTTCATCTTGAGTTGATTTGACCATGTATACAAGCATTTGACTCTCAAAACATTACAAAAACGACACAAATACGACTAAAATACTAGTGTTGACGTACAATCATCACCTATTAAAGAAAACCTTTATGGTATAGGTTCCTCTCTTGCTTTTGCGGTCCCCCAGAAAGATGTTGTCCCTGCACCTAAGGTAGTGGAGGCGCAAATTGACACAGTATAGCAGCAAGCATCTACTGATGAGCCCGCTCAGCATGATAGTTATGCCATCCAATTAGATGGGGCAAACACGCAACACATTGATGTAGCTTCCAGTGGCCCTGTTGAAGGAACTAATGCACAACAACAAGATGAGTCCGTGCAACAAGATACTTTAGCCATTCAATTGGATAGGGAAGACACGCAACATATTGGTACATTTTCTGTTAGCCCGGTTGAAAGAAATTATGCGCATCAACAAGAAATTCCTGCACAAATCACGCCTCCTCCGGAAGTCATGGTAAATCGCAACATTGATAAATCTCAACATTCGTTCAGCATGCCACTTATTAATGTAACAGATGCAGTGGTTCGTTTTGCACTATTGTTGCTGGTAACTCTTCTCTTCTCAGCAATACCTAAAACGTTTCCACCGTCTTTTCAGCCCTCCGGAAGTCTATATGCACATAGTGAAATGTATAATTAATGGTAATTAATGACATGAATTTTAAATCAAGTTTTATGATTATGATTAAATCAAGAATTATGATTATGATAATTAATCAGCATACTTCCTTCAAAAAAGACTTCATAGGTTTCAGTCGACGTCAACTCTTCTCTTCACGCTGGTAACTCCCTCTCAGCAAGAACCTTTTTCTTTGCAATTTATAGGTTGCTTCTCTTTTTTCTTTTGTTTTTTTTTCCTCTCTTCAGTTTATGTCTTTTCTCTTTTTTATTTGCTCGTTTTCTTTTGAGTTTCTCTTCGACTTAGGGTTTCTATTTCTTTCAACTTAGATTTTGAAACCAGGTTAAATAAGTTTTTTGTCTCTAAAAAAATTACCAAATTTTGATTTTCCCCATTGTCACTTCTTTGTAAGTTAGCACATCAATTAATGTCTTTACAAAAAAATAATTTGCACTCAATTTTAGTCGGAGTTGAGAAGTCACTGCTTGTTATAAAAGTGAGACGAGCATATGCTATTTTTAAAGGATTAAAGGTGAGTTCCTTAGTTAGTTAACTCTCCCTTTGGTTAGTTTGAACTATGTCATTTTAACTTTGTTATTTACTTTTACTCGGTACAAACGAGGTTTTAATGGTTAGGCAAAATCATGATAATGTGAATGAAATTTTATATGATATCAATGTTATGAAAGTGTTGATTATATAAATGCGTCCTAGCAATAAAATACTAAGCAAGGCAGTTGATGTATATACTCGTAGAAATGATTTGAAAGAAAAATTGAAATGACTAACATGCTCATAGAAAATAAAAATAAAAAGTAACATGCTCATAGAAAGAAACAAAAAAATTAAGAAAACTCTGTTTGCTACAACGAAGAGATAATGTAGCCTATGAGGTACGGCTCATAGTAACAAATGTGAAAACTCTGTTTGCTACAACGAAGAGATAATGTAGCCTATGAGGTACGGCTCATAGTACCAAGTGCGAAAACTCTGTTTTCTACGACGAAGAGATAATGTAGCCTATCAGGTACGACTCATAGTAACAAATGAAAAAAAAACACCGTTTGATACAACGAAGAGATAATGCGGTCTATATGCACATAGTGAAATGTATAATTAATGATAATTAATGACATGAATTTTAAATCAAGAATTATGATTATTATTATGATTATGAATATGTGTGTGAATAAGAATATGACATTATGATAGAATGATGATAGTATTCTAAGTAGCCATCCTAGTTATCCCCGATCGCTTAGTTATGTATGATAAAGACTGTATAAACCCGAAATGGATTGAGTTTAGAAAAGATGGCGGTCCTAGGTTCCCTGAGATTGCCTACAGCCTAAGATAGGTGGAACTCACTGAGACTTCATGTCTCACCCCAATCCCTTTTATTTATTTCAGATATTCAGGTTACTAGACAACATAATGGTTCGTGATGAAGAAGCAGAAGTCACTGGACCATACAAAGTTCACGTCAGTGGTGTTATTTCAGAGGTATATGACGAGAATTTTCTATATCTTATTCAGAGGAAATTTTTATTATTGTAATTTTAATGTATCCAATGCCAAGTTTAACACACATGCTAGATATCCTAGGTAATTTCTAGGAGGGGTGTTTCAGGAAGAAATCATTTTGAGACATTATAATGCAGACTGCAATTCTATGTGTATGTAGTTTTGAAGCTAAAGTTTTCGAATTAAATAGCTTTAAGGACAAATCAGACTTCCAACTACATTTAAAGCTAGAGGATAGACCAGAAAATCTTTGTTAGTGATTTTAAATTTGCATGTTATGCAATCTAGGAAATAGGTACAATAGAGAGGTTGAGGAAGATTATTCAATGACATGAATTATCATCTGTCCTCTGTACTAACACATTTTATCCATAATGAGTATAAATTATCAAATGGTACTAAATGGGCTGTATTTTGAATCTCAACCAGAATCTAAAGTTTTCAAAGATACAGAAATTTCTAAAGATTTCATAGAAGAAGAGAGGAAGAACACAGCTATATTGTAAATTTTTAATTTGAAATCCTAGCTCAGATCAGTGTGTATGTTCCTTAACATATAATAAATTTGTGTGTATGTCCATTAACATAACATATCATTTTTTCACAGAATACAAATAACCAAGGGACTAACTTGATCAAGATATAGATAATTCGGAAACTATTCTAAAATGTTTACAAAGCAAGGGATTAAGTTGATACGAGTGCCTAATTTGAGTGACCAAATTGATTATTTACCAAGACTTTGTTTTGGGTTGAGGCGTTTTCAACTTGAAGCAGACACAACTATAAATATACATGATCACACCAGATAAATATTTTTTGGCAAGTACATAATGGTACAGAGAGTGGCTTGTCAGTGATATAGAATCAGTGCTCATTTGATATTCATATTATAATGTCAATGCAAGTTATGAAATGATGATAGTTTCCCATACCATAGTAGCACTGCAGCTTGCAACCAAGTGCGATTCAGAAACTTAGATCAACCTTTAAAAATGTATTGTTCCAATCAATTTATGAAACCAGAAGATAAATGTATATAAAAATAATTGAAGGCGTTTATTAAAAAGGATGATAGAATCAAGTTGAGGCATTTCAGGAGATAGGCTGCCTTCATAACTAATTATAATAAAAGTACCTACGTTCTTATAAACTAACTGAAGCGAAAAAATAAGCTCCTAAGTGATGGTTTCAATGCAACAATTTAAAAAACCAATTGACAAAACAAAAAACTAGACATATATGCCTATTATTTGTTGGAAGATACTCTCAAGCTCCTTCAGATGATTTTCCAGAACATCTATTTCACTTTGTTTGTCACTGTCAAGCAAATTTGTGGCCTTCCTAATTGCATGACTGATCTTGTCATGTTCTGTAGATGAGAGCTTTAATTTAACATCCTTCCTCTTTAGAGCATTCTTCAGCTTGTAAATGCAATGGTCTAATCCATTCATTACATTGGCCTTCCTTAGGAATTTCTCATCTTCAATACGGTAATTTTCAGCGTCACTAGTCATTTCTTTAATTTGTTGAGACGACAATCTTTCTTTATCATTAGTTATTGGAATCTCAGTCCTATTACCAGTAGATCTTTCACTAGCGGAAACGATTAAGATGCCATTTTCATTGATGTCAAAGCATACCTCTAGTTGAAGACCACGAGGAGCAGCTGGGAGCCAAAGATTAAAAGAACCAAGCAGATTGTTGTCACTTGCTCTTGCTCTCTCACCCTCATAAACAATAATAACAGCAGAATCTTGGTTATCTTCCGTTGTCAGATATGTCTGTGTTTTCTTAACAGGAATGGATGTGTTCTTAGGAATCACAACAGTCATGAGATCTCCTTTTATTGCCAAGCCTAGAGACAATGGGGTGACATCTTGAAACACCAAGTTTGGAGCATTCTTAAAGCCATCACATAATAAAGCAGCCTGAACAGCTGCACCATAAGCAACGGCCTCATCAGGGTTGATACTCTCGCATAATTCCTTCTCATTGAAAAACTCCCGCAGCAGCTGTTGTACTTTTGGAATTCTAGAGGAGCCACCAACAAGAACAACATCATGGATAGAGCTCTTGTCCATCTTGGCATCAATAAGACAACTCTCAACAGTTTTCAAACATTCGATGAAAAGATCCATATTGATTGCGTCAAATTTGGCACGAGTGATTGATGAAATAAAGTCAATGCCATTACATAAAGAATCTACCTCAATGGTGGTGCAAGAAGCAAAAGATAGTGTCCTTTTTGCTCTCTCGCATGCCGTTCTCAACCTCCTTAAGGCTCTTGAGTTTCCAGTAATGTCCACCTTGTTCTTCTTCTTAAATTCTTGTGCAAAGTGGTCCACCATTCTACTATCAAAGTCCTCTCCTCCGAGGTGAGTGTTTCCAGCGGTGGCTTTAACATGAAAGACCTTATCCTTAATTGTAAGGAGAGACACATCAAAAGTTCCACCACCAAGGTCGAAGATGAATATATTTCGTTCTTCAGCACAATTTGTTCTCTTGTCAAGGCCATATGCGAGAGCAGCAGCCGTTGGTTCATTGATTATCCGGATGATATTAAGGCCAGCAATGGCCCCGGCATCTATAGTGGCTTTTCGCTGATAATCATTGAAGTAAGCAGGCACAGTAACAACTGCATTCTTTACGGGGGACATTAAATATTTCTCTGCAACCTCTCGCATCTTTGTGAGGATCATCGATGATATTTCCTCAGCACAATAACGCTTCTCTTCACCCTTGTATTTAACAATAATCATGGGTTTGTCATTCACCCCAATGACCTTGAATGGCCACAACTTCTTATCATTCTGAACAACAGAATCAAAAAACTTCCTACCAATTAACCTCTTAGCATCTGAAAAAATAACATTAATAATTATTTCCCATAACATTAATTAACTAAAGTATATACAAAAGAATAGAAATTTACCAAAGACAGTGTTGCTAGGGTTAGAAGCAGCCTGGTTTTTAGCGGCATCACCAATCAACCTTTGATCATCATTGAAAGCAACAAAAGAAGGTGTAGTTCTGTTTCCTTGATCATTGTGAATAATCTCAACTCTATTGTGTTCATCAACCCACACAGCAACACACGAATACGTTGTGCCAAGGTCGATTCCCACTGCAAGTCCTTCGTGTTTTATCGCCATGATCTTTCAAGTAAACAAAACAACTCAACAAAAAAGAAGCTAAAGTATGAACCCTAACGTGTACTGTGTTATAGGATGTATTCACCAGAAAGCTCACAGAAACGCTAACTTATAAGATGTCTTCAAAACCAGAAAACTCCTTTTATTTTGGAAACAAATCCATCGCCTATTTAGGTTCGTTTGTTATATATTCGAAAAACAAAACAAAAAAAATATAATTAATTCTTTGTTACCAAAAGTTTTTGAGTTTTTCTATTCACACTCCATATATTCCAGGTTACATCCAAATTTTCTTAAAAGTTTTTGATAATACCAAAATTGCCCTTTGATATAATTTTTTTTTTTAATCTTGATTGCATTCATTGTCACTTCAAAAAAATATTCCACGCTCTTTCACCCACAAACGATCAAACAATCCTGATATTCAATCAATCTCTATGGAAGATTAAAGAGTGAATCAATACACCTTTCATCCATACTCGATTGCTTATAAGTAAGTGAATTTTTTTTCTTTTCAATAATGTTAGTTTCAATTTTCTTCTTCTTCTTCAACTACAATGTACGACGGTTTCAATTTTACATTGTTGAGGTTAACTTAAATTCAGTTTAAGTAGGTTCATGTAAACTTAGTTTACGTAACCTAGCTACTTAAACTCAGTTTACATGACTTACTTAAAGTGAGTTTAAGTATGTACATTTAAACTCAGCATACATGACATACTTAAACTAAGTTTACATGTACATACTTAAACTGAGATTACGTAGAATCATTGAACAAGGTTGAACTTTTAGATGTATACTTAAACTCAGTTTACATGACCTACTTAAACTAAGTTTATATGACCTACTTAAACTAGTTTAAGTATGTACACTTACAATTAGTTTACATGACTTACTTGAACTAAAGGGGATTTTGGGGTGTAACCAAAAAAGAAGGAAGAGGCTTTTTGAAAATTAAATTTTACGAAAGGATAATTTTGTCATTTTGATGTGTAACCAAGATTAAACAAGGTGGAATTAGAAAAACTCAGTTTTTTTTGTCGATTAGACAAAACTAACTTAAAGTAGGTTTAATTAATTGGTAGATCTTGAAACTTGAGAATTTTTAAATACGTCTCTACACTAAAAAAATTATAATAAATTTTTTAAATTATTTTATTTTTTTCAATTAGGCCATTTTGCTAATGTTAACAAATTTTACACATTATCCATCTAATATATACTAGGAATTCAACCCGTGCGTTGCACGGGTTTCATTAAAATTATGTTAAATATTGGAGTATTCTTTTTTATTATATTATTTTTATTGTTTGATTTTGTCATATCAAATATTATTTCTTTATAAAATTGAAGAAAATTAAATTAACCTTTACATGCATCAACTTCTCACTTTTAATCTCTTATATTCATTGAGATTTTAATTTTTGTGGAGATAAATTTTCTTTTATGTTCCCTAATTACGTCTCTAAATAATTGAAGCTATTTTTTTAATGAATTATATTTAGAGATGATTGGTATAATTAAACATACTATTACTATATTTTGGTTAATTCAAAAAAAATATTGTTGAAGTCATTTTCTTAATGAGTTATCGTGACATTTAGTTGTAATTTATTATAAATTTAGTTTTAGAATTTGAATAGTGCCTTTACATAAGGTACTCAATAAAATTCTAGTTAAAATATTTAGATTAATTGTAGTTTTAGTCCCTTAGTTTTAAAATCATTCAATTTGGTCTTATCTTCAAATTATTGGACTTAAGTCCGTGATATAGAATTGTTACCTTCAAAATATTGTTTCCTTCAGTTATATTAGAAAATGTAAACCATACCTTCAACGTAGATAGTTTAACATAAACTTCAATTCATTACTTCAACCATTAACCGAATTTAACATAAAAACAATCAAAATTTGACTTCAAAAAATAGGACATTCGTTTTTTGGCCAAACCTTCCACAACTTAAATATTACATTGAAAATAGACAATCATACACACGACCTTGAACCACCACATTTGATCATAGAATCAGTCTCAGTTAATGATGGTACCATACATCCTATTAGGAGGATTATTGACCGTGAACAAAATAACGTCACCAACTTTTAGGCCCTTTTCAAGAATAAAGTCGTACCATCCTTTCCCTATGTATTTTTGATGCATGGTTCTTGATGCAGTGTGTAACGCCCTATTTTTATTAAAACGATAATACACACCAATAATATAAATATTCAAGAAATAGACGCTACGTCTACACATCAAAATTCAAAACAACATGCATATATAAGATTCATCAACAGTCGCAGCGGATATAAGTCATAAATCCCCAAAATATACATGTCGTAAGATCAACATACATCCATAAATAAGATCTCCAAAATCCAACAAATGGGCAAAATCTACATAACATAAATAAATCCAGAGTATCATAAAACCGACACCTAATCAGAGCCTAACCTAAGACTCTAAAGAATCGATAACGGAGATAAGCTCCCGCTATCCAAGCAATCACGAAGCAACTCACCGAAAGCAAAGTAGTCATGCACTTTGTCTACCCATTCATACAAACATATAGGTGGTCAAAACCACTCGGGGTAAGCTTCACATCAATCATAATCAACATAAACAGTTTGACATAAATGAACCAAATCAAGTCTCAAATAATTAACATGAGTAATTAATTTCCATAAACATATTCACACAACAATTCCAAATATCAAAAGCATGTATCCATCAAACACACTTACCATCAACATTCATCATTCAAATGCAACAATTAAGACTCATGCCAATATGATATGTGTCTATACTCGACACATATATGCATGTGGTACCAAATCACCTCAAGGTCGTCACTTATGATGCAACAAAAACATCATATGTAAGATTTCACACCCGTCTTACATTATCACCAAAGTAAAAGAGTAACCCTCCTTTACAACATCAAGACTCAACATGACTATGATGCATGGACATACAAGCAAAGACTCGACAATGCAAAATCACCTCATAATATTCAACAATAATATAAAGGATA
>Ga0228711_1009983_pt1 | contig 12654 bp, 4 predicted proteins | sample MedpolnodulmetaG_2_FD_177996 | JGI IMG/M metagenome (GOLD analysis project Ga0228711, IMG submission 177996) | Root nodule microbial communities from Medicago polymorpha collected in Santa Monica, California, United States - brown nodules | ecosystem: Host-associated > Plants > Roots > Nodule...
AAAATAGAAATTCATATATTGATATAGTTTAGGATCAAAATTGATGAGTGATAATTAGAAACTAAATTGATGGCTTATAAAATTTTCCTTGACAAAATTGTTCTACGTGGTTTCAATTCAACTTCATAGAAATTAGAAACTTCACTTAATTTCTCTCTGTTATTAAACACAATTAAATATTTTACAATACCAAGCATGAAAATTTGAAAATAACTCTGCATGGAAAACATAAAGCCACAATGACCCAGTTAACAATACAAACTCTACTAAGTTCCACCAAAATTCAAATTTCAAATAGGATGGGAGGAAAAAATTTAGGATTGCTCTCATTAGTAATTAATGCATTAGAAATAGAGGGAAATTTTTAGGGTTAAGTGTTTGCAAACCTAATAACTCTAAGGAGTAAGGGATTTTGTAATAAAAACCCTAAAAAATGTTGAACCTGTTATATTTGTGTTAAAAACCCTGTTAGATTTATGCATTTTCAAAATCATGAATGTTCTTTTCGTAATTTTTTGTATAGATATGGGTACTATTTTTGTTGATTTTCATTATGGAGGTAGTTTTAGTAGGGACTGGTTGATAAGTTATACAGGAGGGGAGGTCAAAAGGTTTGAAGGTTTAGACCCTGGTAAGTTTAGTTTTTTGAATTATGTGGATGTAACATGATTGAATTTAAAAGTCCAAGATTCCAAAGTTTTGATGCAAGCTCCAAGACTTTTTCATCAAATTTAAAGGTGTTCAAGTTTATTTATTGGGTTTGTCTAACATGTGCAATATTGCATTGCACATGTTAGGGTAACTAAAAGTAGTATCTTTTTTATTGAAAACCAATAATTATTGATTAAAAGTTACATATTTAATATAAAAAACACAAGTTCCAAGTCAAAGTTACTACTTTAAACTTCTTAACATATGCAAATTTGCACATGATAGAAAAACCCTTATTTATTTAATTACTCCCTTCGTTTTCCTATATCTAAACACCCATTTGATTTTATTTTTTCCTAAACATACCCGTAATTAATACTACTAACTTTTCTTGAAATATGAATAGTCAAATTTAATACACATATAAACAAAAGACAATTTGGTAATATTAACACACAAAACAGACACATTAATTACAACTTTTATCAAGAAATGTGAAAAAAAACAAAGGGAGCTTACATATAGGGACGAAGAGAGTATTTTCAGTGCTAAGTAGTTATGGGTTAGGACTTACTATAAGCACCACACAAATAATTGAATATAAATATATTATTAAATTCAAATATAAGTGTCCTGTGCATTCGGTTTTCACGTAAGCTCTTGTGTCATAGAAATTTCCAATACTTGATGGATTTGCATAGTCAAATGTAACAACAGCTGAATTTTTCTTTGATGGTTTAGCAAACCCTAAAGTGATCAACAACACAGTAGGATCTTTGGTAACTGCTGCCAATGTTGAAATAATTCCTGGACTCAACACATTAGGGGCATCTTTATCAAGAATAGACTACAACTGAAGGTCTTAACCCACCACACACACCCTCGTGCCACTGAGATTGTTTTTGTGTTAGAAGGTGGATTAGATGTAGGTTTTATCACTACATCAAACAAACTCATTTCTAAGTCCATAAAAAAGGGTGAAATCATTGGCTTCCCAAAAGGATTGGTGCATTATCGAAGATTACATATAGTAAGTACGTGTTGATGATATTAACAATAATTCAAACTCTATGAAGTGCATATAATTAGTGCCACATATTCCATAAAACTAGCCACATGATAAAACCATTTTTCAGTTGAGAAATATATGCAAGGCTTGATTGACCAAGTAAGAAAACCAAGTCAAGGTTAGCTTATTTAGGAATTGATAAAAACGTGTAAAGCATAGTTTTGGATAGACTTGGTTTTATTTAACTTTTGAAATATAATAATTAAAAATATGCAACAAATTTTCTTCATGGACTTCGGTAATCTGACATTACCAACAATTGTTTTAGTTAAGACCAAACTTAGGTATTCCTGATCGATTTGATCTTGATTAAAACTCGTTAGCTATTTAAGTCCAATCAACTGGTGCTAATCCGAACATGAATGTGTATATCTTGTGAGTTGCCAGAAGAAATTTTGCATTTAAAGTGCTGTTCCACAGATAAGAAATACAAATATAAGTGCATCAAATACATCACAAAATATAAAATGTCTTTTGACGTTTCAATTTCTACATATCATCTGGTTTAAAGTTTTGAAATTAATTTCCCAAGGGATGCATAACTTATAGCTGTGGAAGTTATGAATGGTCCAATGGTGCAACAGCTGTCCTGAAGAGAAGGATATGAACCTTATCGATGGAAAAGTACACAAAACCACCAACAGAGTGAGTAACATAGGAACCAAAACTAGTACCAACAATGCAGTGCCAAGCTGGGCCATAAGAAGAGTCAAATTCCTGCAAGACCAGCAAGTTTCTTACTATTGTTAGCCAAAGTCATTTTCCATTTAGAAATCAACATTGAAAATAAGCTCTGCACTGCAATAAGATCATATTTGCATAAACAGCTTAATTGTCCCAAAGATAGTATAATTCATTAAAACATCACTATCATACATTTAGTAAAAGACGAACGATAGATATGCATGCAATTAGTGTAACAAGAGTTCCAAGAAATATAGCTTTGATAGTGAAATGAGGAAATAAGTAACATTTTCAGCATAAAAAATGTCATATTCATGCTACTTGTTTTTGAGTTAAATACCAAGACACTTATTTATTGATTTTACAACCAACATACAGCTAATAAACATACTTTTCAGAATTACTTCATACTTGAATGAATACATGGAGAGTCATAATCATAATAAAAAAGTGATGCAGCCTTTGTTGGACCACAAAGATATCAAACATTACTCCAACTGTTTACTTCATTACACCAAAATTCCCATGTGTGAATGAAACAAGTAGGTTTGCACAGGTTTTGCATCTCATTATGTCATAGTCATTTTCACTTATTACTATGAACAGAATATGTATTATACAAAAAAATCTAGGTTCTATTTCATCTATGATCCCTTTTATTTTAGGTTTAAATATAATTTGAGTCCTCCAAATATATAGTAGTCCCCGCAAAATTTGTTCATATTAAAATTGGTCTGTATAATATTCATTTTAGTCCTTAGTTTGAGGAGCTATGATCAAATACTCTACATATTCCAAACACCATTTTCGACGTGAATAAATTTTGCAGGAAATAAAACAAAACAAAGACCAAAAGCAAAAATTGATACATTTGTCAGTGCTAAAGCCAAAAGAAATATTTTTTTTTTGCAGGAACTAAAAACAAAAAATCATTTATTTACGGGATAAAACATATATAAACCTTCCTTTTAGTTAAGCTTAAAGAGGATAAATAAGACCAATATAGAGCAGGATCTGTTATGTGGATTAACTTCTCCTGCTTTCCTCTTTCTTTTTCCTTAAAACATGTTATAACAGGCAAATTTATAGACTATAGAACAGAAAACCAGGAAGAATTTGTAGACTATAGGATCGAAGTACAACTTACAATTGAAAAATTTGTAACTAAGATTCTAAAATATTTTGGCACACTACAAGAACATGGATGAAGAAGTAACTGCATACATAAGGAAAATATGTCTACTCAACAAAACATCAACAAACAATTATTTATGATTCCTAAAAAAAATAAATTAATTGCTATGTGAAGTTCTGTTGGGTTCGAGGGAGCGCCGGGAACAACAACGGGTCAATGCTCCAGGACCACAAGAGAGGGGTCTCCACCCAAAACCTTAAGACATTATATGAGTCACCTTTCTTGTATATCCAATATTTTACCAATTCATAGGTGATGTGAGACTTAACCACTCACACTTGAAACCCAACAAGTTCAAGCAACACTAAGTATAGATACACAAATGAAGAAAAAAATCATCATCAAGAAAGACAAAGAAACACAATCAAGCTTAGTGCATATTTGGTTTTGCAACACGGAGGCTCACTATGATTTTGATAAACCCACCATGATACCAAACATGCATTAGTTCATATGATTGACTGAAGCATAAAAAAATCAAACACATTCTATAGATGACACCCAATTGACCTAGCATTAGTACCCAATACCAAATATCGAAAATTTGCATATAGATTTGGCTATCCTAATCAAAGGCTTATGTGGGCTAGTCCATACAGAACTTTGTTTTGGATTTAATTGGGTCCCTTAGTGGCAGTGAGACTAGTCTCCCAAATTAGTTGGTCGTTGGATCGAAAACCAAGTTTTCAAAAAACTATGTTCGATTTTTCTAATTTGTCAATGAAACATGAGTAACACAAATAGAATACGTAATCTGTGTGTCCGATTCTCCTATATATAACAAAAATTGATTTTGAATGAACCGTAAAATTGATTCTAGCTAAAATGAATTGTATGTAAAGTGTACATTCTTGTAAGGCTGAAAATCAATAGAAACCTTAAAATTATAGTTTCAATTGTTAGAATCAATTATGATTATGAATACAAAACCGATTCTACTTGAAATATCTAAACATGTAAAATCAACTCTAGACCTCTTATAATCAATCTGTCACCTCCAAATGTGTAAATAAACATATATAAGAACATAAAATATCAAACATTTCAGCTCAAGGCAAGTCTAAACAGTTTTCAACATAACACAACAAATCATGGATCAAAGATCACAACCCAGAAAAGAAGAAAGAAAGTGGAGTAACCTTCTTAAGGGAGAGTGCCAAGTGTTTACTGTCAGGCTTCTTAGCAGGCATAGAATCAAGATGGTCACGTGCAAATTGGAAAGCATGTTTCTGCAAAGGAAGAGACATGTCACAAGCTTTGACATGAATATTATTATTTTTATCATTTTGTTGTTTTTCTTGATGTTCTGTTGATTTCTTCTTGTTCTGTATCAAACTGTTTAGAAACTTGCTCCTTCTCTCTAACTCCTTCTCTGCTTCTTCCATGTCATGTGACTTAGCTCACTCTCTCATTACTCTCCAAAACTAAACCAAACCAACCCTTTTCTTCTCAAAGCATTGGAAACTATTTTGCACACTTTGGCTTGAAAGAAGAGAGAGAGAATGGGACAGAGTAAAATGTACAGTGTAAGGGAATGATAGGAATAGCGACAATGAAATAAAAAAGGGTTTTGTATTCTCTCTTCTAAGCAGCGGTTATATAAATCCTTTTATGTGAATTATGTTTTGTACAACAAAACTCATAATTGTACCCGTCCAAACCAAATCTAATTTGACGGATTTTTCCCGCTTTGATTGAGTTTGAGTTTTTCCCTATTTCAAAACACACGTATGAGACAAATGACGTAGATATAAGTACTCACCTTGAACTCATACACAAACTCGTCCAAAATATTGAAAATCAATTTACTACCATTTTTATATAAATAGAAACTCAAACTCTAAATCATTTTACTCACATAATCAGAGAGTCTCGGTCTAGATGACACTCACTTATCATAGTTATATCTTTTCTCCTTCCATATCTCACACTCTTGACCTCTCTTTTCTCAATTATCATAGTCATCGATCATCATCATCTCTTTACTAGATAATGCATTACAATATTGCGCTCGAGGCTGAAAAATACTTTTATTTTTATTTTAAAAAAAATCCACTACGATAAAAATGGGTCGGGAATACCCGAATCCGTCGATGACGGGTGGTAATTCAATTTTTCATCCGCATGAGTATGGATAACGTAACACGTATATATATGAGAGTAGAATACGAGGACGTGAAGGTAAAACTCGTTCTCATGCCTATTCTTAATTGAGCAATGCTAACAACACTCTCTTTTGAACACTCTCTCTAATACTCACTCTCTTATTGGTTTAAATCATTTTGAGCCTACACGTTGAAAATTGAACCTCCGCAAAATGGTGGAACATACATTGATTTTATCCAATAAATGAGTGAGTCCTAGAAAGAGTGTTGAAAAATAAGTGTTGCTAGCATTCCTCATCTTAATTTCTTACCTTGCACATGGTGTTATAACTTCAGATGTGCGGTTGCAGATAATAATGTTTTTTTTTTATTTGACAGAATAATAATACCCTTTAAGTTTATAGTTAGACATTCAATCCCAAATTGGTAGTATATCTATCTTTTGATTGGGTGTCATCATGATTAATGAAAAAAGTGGATGGATTTGGTGTGAAATGGGTAGAAAAGTAAAATTAGATGGATTTGGTGTTTTGTGTGTAAGTTGCTTGTTAGTACTTTTGATCAGTCAAAAAGAAGTTGCTACTTTTGATGCATTTGTTTGTTGTAGCTGGAGCCTGTTTCCTTTCTTTGTCTTTGTTGCGTGTTGACGAGGCTATTAGAATTGGACAAAATAGCAGTGAATATATTTTAGAAACTCACGCCGAAATTGATGCTTCCATTAATCAACCATAAATAAATCATCATCTATCTATTATATCGTGTGTTTAGGATCATAGGAGGAGTATAATATAAGCTAAACTATAGTTACTTGACTGAACTCTGTCTGAATTAACAAAACGATGTTAGGAACATGAGAGTTAACATAAGAAAAATCATATAATTTTTTGTTGCACCTACTAAGAAAACGATCAAGTCCTTTATTGTTGGACCAACAAAAAAAATTATTATCAGATTTGTTGTGAATTCGATGAAAGAATCACACCAATAACAAACTTGATGTGTGGAGCAAGTGATAATCAAGCAATCAAAACAAAGTGTATGGAACAATTATAAACACAAGCCAAAAGTAGAAAACGGGCGAGAGAAAAGAAAGAGAGAACACAAAAGAATTTGTTTACCCAGTTCGGTCCAAATTGACCTAGTGTCTTCCGTTTCACTATAATGATAAGTAACTTTACAAAAGAGATATCAATGGATTACAAGAATAAGTCTCCCGCCTAATTCTACCCAAAGTCCCAATCTCTTCCCGTAACCAAAAGACTCAATCCTAATAGTGTTTCTCAAGGTGAATCAACCCTCAAACCCTAGTGTTTGTTGCCATGAGACAAACTTTATACAAACCCTAGTTTTGTTGTTGTCTTTCTAAACCCTTGTTTCAGCCCCCTCTATCTCCAAGTTTACTCTGATATAAAATCTATATTTATAGTAAAAGTAACCCTCATAAAATTGTAACAAATCTGGCCCAAAAATACGTTTTTGAAAAATATTGTTACGCAAAATCGGGCCCCGAATTTACCAAATCGGGCGCCGATTTTTCACGTATCAAAAGCCTCCAACAGGCAGCCAAAATTGGGCCCCAATTTTGCACTTCCAGCAAACATCAATTTTGTACTTCAAACTCCAATTTTGAGTCACTTTCACAACAAGATTAGTTCGATGCTTTAGACCTATTCCATTTAAGCATTGCACATTTATACACACAATCACAAACCACATCTTCTAACAAAAAAACTATTGTATCAATCACAACTCGCAAACCATTTTCTTCCAAATGTAAGTGTTCTCTATGTTTAAGTGGAACATTTTCAAACAATTAATCTAATCTTATGGTAAAATTACTTGTTCCACTAGTGAGGGACTTGATTGTTCCCTCACCTTAACGACTTGTTTGGTAGAGGTGAATTAGGGGAGAGAAGTTGAAGCGAGAGAGATAAAAAAGAAGTGGAGCATTTCTCCAATTTGGCAGAGAGAAGAAATAGGTGAGAGTGAGATAAAACAGGTGGGTCCCACAATTTTCAGAATCTTCACACTTATGCGAAGAAATAAAGGAGAGAGTGTTCCAAATTTTAACTTTCCAATTTTGCCCTTGTTGCAAAAAGGGGAATGAAGCATTGAAGAAGAGGAACGATGGAGGAGTCAACATAGTAAATATCGATGAATGGTACTTCATCCGTCCCGCAATAGATGATCCATTTGAAAATGTGTAATTTTGACTTAACTTACTTTGACCATATTTTTCTACTAATATACAAAGATAAATAATATCATATAAGATATCGTTAGATTTATCTCGATGAGTATTTTCAAAATATCAAATTTTCATAATTTTTTTAAATATATTATTCAAGATATTTAAGCTCAAAATTATGCATTGACATGCGTAATAATGTCAATTGTGTCAAGTATTAAGGGACGGAGGAAATATATCAGTTAACAAACATTATTCTTATTAGATCAGATAGATACATATCCCAGTAGTTCTCGCATTATCAATCCAACCAACATGTTGGTGTTTTAATTTATTGAAACCAAAACTCAAATCAGTTGCAATTAATTAAAGGGAAACGAGAATGTGAAGTATTAAAAAGATAACCTAGAGAAAGGAAACAAATTGTGGTGGTGAAAACGTGTCGTGTGGTGGAGTTGGGGGAATAGGTTAAGTAATAACTTTAATTGAGTTAAATTAGTATTGAAGTTATATTAAACTAATAATTATTTAATGAGTTTTTCTAACCTGTGCAAGATTGCATAGGATAAGGGGTATTTAATACTCCCACTTTTTTTTTCACGTTTTATTTTTTCATTCTTCACTATTTACACACTTACGAGTCTTCTTCTTTAAAACATAATTTTTTTCACATCAAACTCACTCCCATAACACATGCTCCATGCAAAAACATCAATATTCTAATGTAAAAATTGGTGAAGAGTCAGCTTATGTTACGGTGTTCAAAACTACGGTGTTCCAATGACTGCGTTTAAAATGACGGTGTTCAAAACTACGGTGTTCAAATTAATAGCAATATAACCAAATTCAAGACAACATGTTCAAAATGATGGTGTTCAAATTGATAATACAACCAAAACTCAAAATGACAGCGTGCATAACGACGGTGTTCAAAACTATGGTGTTCAAATTGATAGCAATATAACCAAATTTAAAATAACAGTGTTCAAAATGACGGTGTTCAAATTGATAATAGAACCAAAACTCAAAATGACGGCGTTCAAAATAACTACAAAAAAATCATCCCAAGACTGCTAAAACATACTCAGTATGCACTAACCAGTAACCAGTATAACATGAAAAATAATAATTCAAAGACTACTAAAACATACTCAGCCTGATACTAAGACGACTTTAGATAAAAAAAACAGGATTCCAATTTTGTTGTGCTTGATCTTCATTCTTCCTCTTCATAGTGACATGCTGACAAACTAAAACTAAAACAACTAAATGTTGTTGACATGCACTGCTATACCAGAAAAGACCTCAGCTGCCAGCACCAAAAAACCCTACCACCCCCAAATAATTGTATTAACTTGTAAGAACAATTGAGAACAAATGAAGAACATAAGTTGAAATAACATTTGAAGAACAAAACGTGAAACAACAATTGAAGAACAAATGAAGAACAATTGAAATAAAGAACAAGAACAATGAAGGAAAAAAAACGTGAAATAAAAAAAAAATCATTAAGGAATTAACTCACTCAGGTACAACAACCATATGAGTAGAAATGTGTTGTTCTTTTTCACTTGCCATATCCTCGCATAAAGTCCTTCAAAGTTGAAGAAGAAAGTGAACTGAGAGCATAATAAGTTTTAGCTTTGGTGTGTTTTAGTGGCAGTGGAGAGAAGAAACAAGAATAAAACCTGAAAAGGGGAGGAGGAAGAAGAATAAAACGTGAAAAATAATATCAGAGGAGAGAAGGAAAAAAAATCAATTTTCAAGAAAGTGGGGTCATTAATAAGATGTGTAAAACCTATAAAAGTAGGAGCATTAAATACTCATTATCTTGTGCAATCTTGCACATGATAGAAAAACCTTATTTAATTTAATTAACTTAATCCAGGTTAGTTGAGTTAATTTCATTGGATTATATATTAACAGAAATTAATTGAGTTCATTTTTGAGTGGAGAAATTAATTGAATTTATATAATACATTATATAGATTGGTTCTTTAATATATCTTTTGATTTAAGAGTATTTTTGACCATCCAAAAATAATAACACTTCTCTCTTTCCTATTTCTTCTCTTCTCCTCTTATACCAATCAACTCATCAAATCTTCTCATCTTTTTCTCTCTTCTTATATTCTCTCTCACGTATTTCTCTCTTCTCATTTTCTTCTCATAACCAAACACAATGTAAAAGTCACCTCAATTTTTTATTTTTTATGTAAATATATCTATCCAATTAATTAAATTTAACTTTACCCTTTCCCACTTTATATGCACGAGTATGACCACCCTTTTTATACTCTCTTACCACTTTTTTCATCAAAATCATCGCGGCCTCCCTTTTCTTTTTTATTTTATTTTTTGAAAAATTAATAATAATTTTTAATTATTTTGGTCATCAATTACTCAAGATGTGAAAAAAATTAAATGTTGTTAAAGAAAATATGGGTTCTAATAAAAAAAAAGGGTTAAATATGTTTGAGTTTTTCTAATTACACCCTTGGTTACACTCCAAAATGACAAAATTACCCTTACATAAAATTTAATTATCAAAAAACATCTTCCTTCTTTCTTGGTTACACCCCAAAACCAGTTTAAGTGTGCATACTTAAACTCAGTTTAAGTATGTCATGTAAACTCAGTTTAAGTAGGTCATATAAACTGAGTTTAATTGTAAATACTTAAACTCAGTTTAAGTAGGTCATGTAAACTGAGTTTAAGTATGTCATGTAAACTCAGTTTAAGTAGGTCATGTAAACTTAGTTTAAGTAGGTCATGTAAACTGAGTTTAAGTGTACATCTAAAAGTTCAACCTTGTTCAATGATTCTACGTAATCTCAATTTAAGTATGTACATGTTAACTTAGTTTAAGTAGGTCACTTAAACTCAGTTTAAGTAGGTCATATAAACTCAGTTTAAGTAGTTTACATGAACCTACTTAAACTGAATTTAAGTTAACTTCAACAATGTAAATTGAAACCGTCGTACAGTGCAGTTGAACAAGAAGAATAAAATTGAAACTAGCATTATTAAAAAAGAAGAAGAAATTCACTTATATATAATCGAATATGAATGAAAGATGTTTTGATTCACTCTTTAATCTTCCACAGAGATTGATTGAACATCATGATTGTTTGATCGTTTGTGGGTGAAAGAGGGTGCAATTTTAGAGTGATAATGAATGAAATCAAAGTTTTAAGAGAATTTATATAAAAGGACAAAGAAAATTTGGGTGTAACCAGAAATATATGGGGTGTGAATAGAAAGATTTTGGTCCCTATAAAATTGGGAACTTCTAAGTTTAGTCTTAATTTTAATAGGTTTTTAGTTCTTGCAAAAAAAAAAAATTACTTCCAACAAAGTTTGTTTAATTATCCTTAAACTCTTAAATTTTTGAACGATTTTTTTAAGATAAGTTTAAAACACTATGAAATGTTCATTTACCAAAATTTAGATTTTTTTAACATGAAACAAATTAAATATGAATTTTTTAAAACGGCGAAAGTTAAAGATAAAATTAACAAAATTTGGACGTAGAAATCAAATTTTGTGACAATTTTTTGCAGATGAACTTTTAGTAATGTTTTTAACACGACTGCAAAAAATTGTTTAATAACTCAAGAGTTTAAGCATAAGTTAAACAAATTTGAATTGAGGAGGGACTAATAGTGAGTACTAAAAAAACTATTAAAATTAAGTAAGGACTAAACTTAAAAGATCTCAATTTTATAGGGACCAAAAACATATTTAACCCAAAAAAAAAAAAAATTAGTTCAATGATCATCTCACGAGACTTGTTGGCAATGATTGAGAATACGTTGTTTTAAAAAGATTCTTGGTTGGATGTTGACTTGCTCTATAAGAGGTTTTGTAGGCCCTACGGGCTTGCTCTAAATAAAAATGTGATTGTGGCTTAGATGTTTAGTTTATGATAAGATGTAGACGATGGTGGTTGGAATTGGAGACGTCCTCTGTTTGTTTGGGGAGAAGAATTTTAGAATGTAGTTTTATTTTGGCTAATGTTTTATTGTGGGAAAATGTTTAATACATGTGGATTTAGATGTTTGATAGTAACAATGCCTATTCAAACCATAAGTGCTAATTAGATGATTATTTTCCTCTAAAAGAGTTAATTTGGAACAAAGTGATTCCTCTTAAGGTGTCCCTTTTTACTTGGTGGCTGCTCAAAGATAGACGTCCTACAAAGACTAACTTAGCTCATCAACTCTTATTCAACTAATTGCTCGAGTGATTGTGGTTTTGAAGAAAATTTCCAACACTTGTTTCTCAGTTGTCCTCTCTCTGAAAGTGTTTTGAATGACGTCTTGAATTGGTTAGGATGCTACACTGCCTATCAATGTAGTGCTCTTCACTCTTTCTCTTTGGAATAGTGTGAATGTTTTCATGCAATTTGATTGGTTTGTCTTTGGACTATTTGAATATAGCGCTAAACTTTTTTATCACAAAGTTTAAAAGTTCAAAAGTTTTTCATATGGTATGCATCAATGGTGGTCTAATACTTTATGTTATCTTAGTTCTTAAATTTTCTCTTTGTTTTTGTTTTCTTTATTTGCTTGTATTTCTTATTCTTTATTCTCACTTCATGTGCTAGAATAGTTTAATTAATGAAATATTTGACTTATTCAGTAGAAAAAAAAAATGATTCTTAATAATCATTTATGTAAGTTTTCAAATTCATAATATTTGGAAAGCTAAATTATGAGATTTTAGTCATAAAAGTAAAATCTCCTTTAAGATCTTCCAG
>Ga0228711_1009984_pt1 | contig 12651 bp, 6 predicted proteins | sample MedpolnodulmetaG_2_FD_177996 | JGI IMG/M metagenome (GOLD analysis project Ga0228711, IMG submission 177996) | Root nodule microbial communities from Medicago polymorpha collected in Santa Monica, California, United States - brown nodules | ecosystem: Host-associated > Plants > Roots > Nodule...
CTTAAGACTATCACATAATATCATCAACTCTGTTTGCATGTTAAAGATTCCAACGATAAAATAGTATCTGTAAGTCCAAGATGTTGCAAGCATTACTAGATGAATTACTATTGATCATTAATCAGTAGTCAATAATTTAAAAATGAATCAAACATTAAGATTAATATTAACTTTTTCAAAAAAGTCGGTTCCTGACTGCACCGTAGAAGCTCCCATCAATTAATTGTTCCTTAACCAGTGCCCACCCCGGGGCACTGATTAGCATTGCCCATTTTGGAATACCTCATAAAAATATTGAAGGGTGTGAAACTGTGAATATATATATATATTATACATTTTTAATGTTTTCAATTAGATTCATCAGTTATTCACTTAAACAAGTTCTGCATCTAATTGAGATCGTCTACTCTTTTTTTTTCTTTTTTAAATGAAGGGAGCTGCTGGGCATTTTCAACAATTGCTGCAGTAGAAGGGATTAACAAGATAGTCACAGGAGAACTTGTTTCACTATCAGAACAAGAACTGGTTGACTGTGACAGAACAGTTAATGCAGGTTGCGATGGCGGACTTATGGAATATGCCTTTGAGTTCATTATAAACAATGGTGGTATTGACAGCGATGAGGATTATCCCTATCGTGGCGTTGATGGTAAATGTGATCAATACAAGGTTAGTTAGTCTTAATGTTTTGATGAATTAACAACTGCTTGTAATATTTCTCACTCCAATAATTACTTATAGTTTTCTCTGCTGTCTTGTCTCACAGAAAAATGCTAGAGTTGTTTCAATTGATGACTACGAACAGGTTCCTGCCTATGATGAGTTAGCCTTGCAAAAGGCTGTGGCTAATCAGCCAATCAGTGTTGCCATTGAAGCTGGTGGTAGGGAATTCCAGTTATATGTATCCGTAAGTTTCTTATTCTAACTTACTCGGCGTGCCAGAGTAAAATAAAAGCTCCTAATCATACAGTGCGAGTAGAAAGGAAAGAGTCGAAACTATAATGCATGCTAAAGCATAAAATCGTGCCTTATATTTAATCTAATCAGTACATATGTGAATTTGGCCTAATCTTTTTCAACTGTAAGTTAGATTGATATGTAAATGTAATCATTTCGGCACATTCTTATTGGACTATGATTAACAACATAAGTATCTGGTAAGGGACACCTAAGAAGTTAGAAGTCAGAGGTCCGCGGTTCAGTGTAACCACTAACTTACTAACACTAGCCTATCCAAAAAAATTATTGGACCATGATGCTTGAATTATTTATTATTGTTGTTGTTATTTCTGCTATCGGTGATATCACACGAATTTACAAGGCCTTCTGAAAGTACATTTGCTAGACTCTCTTTTACATATCTATGTGAATTGCTTTCTCTGTTTTCTGGCTTTAGGTATTCTACTTATCACAATTTTTGCAGGGTATATTCACAGGAAAATGTGGGACAGCATTAGACCATGGTGTTACCGCTGTTGGGTATGGAACAGAAAATGGAGTTGATTATTGGATAGTAAGGAATTCATGGGGTAAGAGCTGGGGAGAATCAGGCTATGTAAGAATGGAACGTAATCTAGCAACAAGCGTGGCAGGCAAATGTGGAATCGCAATGCAGTCTTCCTATCCCATAAAGAAGGGACAAAATCCCCCAAATCCTGGACCATCTCCTCCTTCACCTGTGAACCCACCAACCGCTTGTAGTAGATATCACAGTTGTGCTTCAAGCACTACTTGTTGTTGTGTATTTGGAATTGGAAAATTGTGCTTTTCATGGGGATGTTGTCCTCTCAAGGCTGCAGTCTGCTGTAAAGATCACTCAAGTTGTTGTCCTCATGACTATCCCATTTGCAACATTCACCAAGGGACCTGTCTCAGGGTAAATGCTACATACATATATACTGAGTTTCCCATTGGAGACTTAACTTTGCATTATCACTAAAAATGCACTATTTGAATTGGTTTCTATTGCAGAGTAAGGATAATCCATTTGGAGTGAAGGCAATGAAGAGAACTCCGGCTAAACTGCACTGGCCTTTTGGAGATCAGAACAAGATAAACGTTGTTTAAGCAGACTATGGCCAACTTGGTACTCATCTCCTTTCATCCCCTTCATCTAATTACGGTTTAAAGCATATAGAACAATAATCCTTAGCATTGGGATACCTGCAGATTTCAGACAGAAGTATGTACATGTGCTCGTTTTACGTTTGGTGGTGCATTTGTATTCTTAAATTTCAACCTATGAACATATGTTGATTATTGTTTCAGACTACTGTAGATTCTGGAATAATTATTCACCTATTAGTTTCTGAATGTCCTATTGATTTCCATTCAGAATAATCATGATAACCGAGACTCGTTATCATGATTTCATGCATACAAATATCACATGTGTACTAGATTATGAAGTTATTACACAACATTGTAAAAATTGCTGATGTTTTCATTGTTAATGATTTTAGTTCTTTCTTACATAGTAGATAGATAGAGCTATCATAGGAACCCCAGAATCAACACTAATTGAAAATTTTCAAGAGCCGAATAACATTAACAATGAGAAAGTGCAATAATTTGTTAAAAGAACTCATTTGCACTATGCCTCATTGATTGGCTGATTTGCATTGTGTGTTATTTTGTTCTTATCAAAAAGCACAGCTCAATTTTTAAATGTTTATTGTCGATACTCTTAAATTAATCCTAAGTATTGTGAAAAATATGGTGGCAGATTAGACCACAGTTTTTCTTTTGGTTCATTTTTATTTGTTAACTTCTACACGAGTGTATCTCTATTGTAACATAATGCTGTTGGTATTTGTTTCCCAACAAGAGTGGTGACGGACTTAAGATTGTCTAACTTTTGCAGGCAAAAGGTACTCTGCTTCAAGTATTGCCCTATGTCCTTGTTTAGAAAGGAAAAAAAATTGAAATGACAAAAGCTACACTACACAACATTTCCATGATCTTCTCTTAAGCCTTTGGCCACCAAATTTTGTCACTAACTCCGATCACCATCATCGACTCCAACCACTGCAACGGCATCCACACCCAAATTGTTATATATAGCCGAGTATTTTACTTATATGCTATAATTTATATGCTCCAGCTTGAGGGGATCAAGAATTCATCATTAAACAAAAATCTGCAGGTTGATTGAATAATTATATACCAGATATATCAATTATTCATTGAATCTAAAAAAATATAGATTTTTTTGTTTATAATGGTGACCAGAGAAAATATATATAATGACAATTTGACAGCTAACAAAATAAAACCTAAACCAATACCCTTATATATAAAAGTATAATTGTTATAACTTAAATTGGAACATCTCAATAAAAAAAAATAAAAAAAACTTAAATTTGAGAGTAAACTTATAGACTGGAAAAGCTTAAGGAACAAATTAAAATCTAGCTTTCAAGCTTCTTCCTTGATGGTAGGATGATGATCACCACATGTGCCAACCATATTCGACTTGTCTACTATTGGATTTGATTTCATATCAACATTTATAGAAGAAGACTCTCCAACACTATCTTCTAATTTCATCATAAGACCCTCGGTCTTCAATCCATCAATAGACGAAAAATCTATCGTCTCTTGTATTTCTTGTTGATGATTTGTAGGTGCACGCTTACCCTTATGAACCTTTTTGTGTCCTCCTAAAGCTCGTGAAGACAAAAACTTTCTCTTACAAATGATGCCAGAAAATGTATTTGAGGTAGCATAAAAATTATCTTCTTGCATTACCGACCCACGAATCGAATTATCGGTGAGATCGATGAAAAGAGGCTCACCTTTATGAGCCTTTTTGTGTCCTTCTAAGGCTCGTGCAGAAGAAAACACTCTCCCGCAAATCTTGCATGTAAAAGTCTTGGAGGTCGCAAAAAAATCATGTTCTTGCATATTCGACCCGTAAATCGAATCATCAATGAGATTAACGAAAAGAGTCGTCTTGATGTTTAAAATTTGACGTTGTTCAACTTTTACTACATTCTCCTTTAATGTCAAAAGCTTGCTGTTGTTGTTGTTACAAGCAGAAAGAGAAGCACCTGATAGAGGCATAGGCTGCTTGCGAACATTAGACCATATTGAAGACATATCTCCCCTTGCATTTGATCCTCTGATTTCAATCTCTTCATTCAAACGTGATTTCTACACAAATACATTAATATATAATATTCATAAATTAATATTAAAATCATTAAAATAAGAGTAGGTGATCATAAAAAATAATAAACAATAATGACAGTAATAACAATGATGATGATAACAACAACTACAATCATAACGACGAAGGGAGTATGTGATAAATGGAAAACTTAATTTTTTTTGGTCAAGATGAACAGAAAACTTTAGTAAGCAACATAAGCAGTTGAGTGGAGCATTAACTTCAATGTCAAGTTAAGCAATAGAGGTTTGTCGGAAGAAAAAAAAACATGAGAAATTTTGTTTTCACTGTTTGTTCTCGAGTCACTGTTTTTTACAATTACAATTTTGTATGTTTGGATTTTGATCAATGCATTTATAATACAGAAGATTTTATTACTTTATAAATTTATAAAATTTGGAAGGACAGTGAAATTTTAGCAGAATTTCAAAGCTACAAGAGTGAACGAAAGTGCGTAAAAGAAAGAGTGAATGAAAATACATAACAAATAATTTATGAGATTTTTATAAAGAAAAGTAACTATAAACAAATCTTTTATTAGCTAATAAAAAATATAATATTTTATTTAAAACTTAAAATAAATATTTGTATTCTTTGTTTTGTTTCCGTATATATCTTTAATAGCAATCTTGTCAAAAAAATATATCTTTTATAGCAATCAACAACACAATAATAAAAGTTACAAGCGTCCCTGTGAACATAGTTCAATAAGTAAAAATCTGTGTATGAGATCCTTACGTCTCAGGATCACCATGTTTTGGACGCTGCTCATAATCTTGTTTGGCATCCTCGAGTGCCGCTGAAGGTGTCTATATTGGCTTGGCGTATGCTTCGGGACAGGTTACCGACCAGACTCAATCTGCTTCACCGCGGCATTATTACAGATGCAGACATCTCTTGTGTTTCAGTGTGTAGTTCTGATGAATCTGTTGACCACCTGTTTTTAATTGTAATTTCTTTGGTGCTATTTGGTATTAGGTGCGGCTATGGCTTGGTTTTTCAGGAGTTGATCACCAAAATATTGGACCTCATTTTCTTCACTTCACTAATTATTTAGGTGGAATGAAGACTAGACGTTTTTTCTACAACTCATTTGGCTTCTTTGCATTTGGCTAATCTGGAAAGAACGCAATAATAGAATTTTTGGTAATGTTATCACTCCCTTAGAGGAGCTAGTTGAGAAAGTTAAATTCCACTCTTATTGGTGGTTGTGTGCTAATAATGCCGCTTTTGTGTATGGCTGTCAACAGTGGCGGTCGAACCCGTTGCTTTGTTTGGGTATCGAATAATGCCTGCTGTGTTTTGATTCGGTTCTTTGACAGACTGTTTGTATCCAGTACGCTTCTTTGGCACGCCTTGTGCTAAAGAGGTGTTGTGTTTTTTGTGAATATATATCATTTTAGCTTTTTCAAAACAAAAAAAAAAGTTCAATAAGTAAAAATCTGTGTTTTAAATTTGACCAAAAAAATTAAAATAACATCAATTAATTTAGACGTTGAAGTTTTAATAAAGAATGACAAACATTAGTATTTGTCAAAAAAAATAATAGTAATAACCTATGATCAGCTAAAGAAAAAGAAGAAACAATCAATAAATTAAATAATATATATGCAAAATAGAAGAATTATCGATTTGTCACATTTAAACAGAACTTGTCCCTTTTTTTAAAATAAAAAAAGAACGTGTTTGTTGAAATTGTAAATAATAAAGAAAAGTAAGTGGAACACATAGAAATACCTTGATGTTTCTACCGGTTTCAAGAGAGTTGTTTCTGACATAAGAATATAGAGATCCATATGCATGGTGATTATTACGCACAAACCAGTTAGGTGCAACATTAGAACCACAAACGATATTATTATTAGTATTGTTGTTGTCACTTATCATCATTTGTTGAGGAAATTGGAATGACCCATTTGATGATAATTCATCATTTCTCAAAGGATTGCTGTTTCCCATACCATTTTGATAGTGAACTTGTTTTTGTTGTTGATTGTGATGATAGTCAATGTTAACTCCAAAAAGATAGACCATGGTGTTTTCCTAAAACTTCTTTACAAACTTATGGAAAATGTGGGTGTGCGTGTACTTGACAATGAAGAAGATTTGTATATTTTTTTAGGTTAAGTTGAAGGTTTTTTTTTGACAAAAAGTTGAAGGTTTTTTGTTTACTGCAAGTCGAAGGTTTGTTCTATATACAGTATATACAATTAAAAGAGAAGAAATAATACATACACAATTAAATTAACACGCTTCTGTGTCAAAAATAAAACAATTAAGTTAACACGCTAATATCTTCTATAAAAAGGAAAGAAATCTCGTGAATTATTTCAGTAAAAAAAAAAAGAAGATGTTTTATAAATGAAAAAATCCCATAAATTGTGGTGTTATTATTTATCTATATTCGATATCATTTTACAAAGAGGGATCTTTAAAATCAAATAAAAGAGAGAGACATTTTAGGAAATACCAAGTTCTTTTTTTTAAGGAAGGAAATATCAAGAAATGATATTGAAATTTCATATTAAATACATCTTTCAGTCATTATTATAAATAAAAATTGAATAATTGATGCAAGTCTATAATATATATCACACCGCCTTGTGCAAGATGAATCACTCTTTTTGAGTTATATTCCATTTTGGTTTCTTCAAAAAAAATATATATCACAAACATTATTTATTCAATTAACCTATAGAGTAGTATTTTTTAGACCTCACTTGTGTATCATTCAGACGAAAATGTCATATATGATCAACCAATTCAATTGTGACACTTACGTCAATTCAACTATTTTTTTCCTCTCTCAATCTCTTTCACATATTTTTATGTTAAAAAAAATATTATTTCGCATATTTTTATGTTTAAAAGAATTGTATTGTCACGTGTCACACTTGAATTGACTAATATCAAGTGCAATCCATAATTTTTTCTTTATAATAACGTTCAGAGAGTGTACGGCGTAAGTGTCATTCGCTAAGACATGAACAAATTTACGGTTAAATACTAGCCTAATTATTATTATTTTTGACAAATACTAGCCTAATTATTTTGTAAAACATCCAATATTTAATTCAATGGACTGGATTTAATTTTAATTGTTAATCATGTAATGTTACCTCATCATCCTACCATTCTCGCAACATTCACGGTTTCCTTTTTTTTTTAATCAATAATTATGGTTTCCCAAATCGTACATATGGCATTTAATACATTAAAAAAATACATGATGACATTTAATTCGTCAAAAATATATATACTGTATACGACATTTAATTTTAGACTTAAATGCTGTTTTGATCCTTTAAATATTTAATTGGTATCGTTTTGGTTCCTTAACTAAAAAAAGATCGTTTGAGTATTTTAAGTTTTTTTTTAGTCTCGTTTAGGTCGTTAGGTTTAATAAAAAAAGTTAAATGTGGGCACGTGTCACTTTGTCAATGGCTCTGAGATTATTTTTAAAAAAAAAAAACTATTAATATTTTTTAAAAAAAAAAATTTCAGAACCAATGACAAGGTGACACGTGTTAACTTTGGGACACGTGTCACTTTGTCATTGACTTTGGGATTTTTTTTTAAAAAAAATATTATTTTTTTTAAAATAAATCTCAGAGTCAATGAGAAGGTGACACCTATCTAGGAGTTAACATTTTCTTTTAAACCCTAACGTTACCTAACAAAACGAGATTAAAAAAAACTTAAAGTATTAGTTAAGGGACCAAAAGAGCATTTAAGTCATAATTTTAATATTTTTAGGAAATTTAATTTAAATTTTTAATCATGTAAGTAATTGTTATTCCTCTTTCCACGGCTAACTTCTTCTTCTTCTATTTTTGTATGTACTTTGAAAACTCATACGTTACCGCACGTCCGCACCAACTTTCAAGCTAAGTACCATTTCTTGTTGGACACCAATAATTTGATTTCTGGTAAATTATATCTACATGACATTTAATCTTTCACAAAAAAAAATATTGAAAAAGAAAAAGAGATGATGCAATTAACTACGTATCAAGTTTAAAGGTGTGGCAAAATTTAATTCATTGAAACCAGTGTAATAGTTGCAGTTTTGTAAAGGAGTTTCAGAACAATAATTGTGGGAGTTTTTTTTAACAGTAATTAATTGAGAATTATTTTACAATATGGTTTAGGAAACCGTGTTGTTTTAACTTTTAAGGGGAAACCGTATTTACTTATTGAGTAAAAAAAAATAGGGTCTTTGTACCAAAAAAAATAAAAATAAAATAAGGTCTTGCTAACATCTATCTTTAGAACACATCTTAAGGATTCTAAAAATAGAAAGTATTTATTGAGAAGAATTAATTCACATGAAACACTCCCTTCGTTTCACAATACTTGTCGTTAATTTACACATACTACGAAATCAAGTCAATTTTGTTATTTTTTTATGAAATTATGTGTGTTAATTTCTATAATATCTTTAACCATTTATTATTTCATTATATTATTTCTCTCTACAATAAATAAGTAAGTATATTATTGATAAACCAGTAATTAATGTTACATTGAAACTTGAAAGTGAAAAGTAATGTGAAACAAAATTATTCTTCAAAAGCGACAATTATTGTGAAACGGAATGAGTATTTAACTTTTTAAGATATAAATTAACATAATTTTCAATGTAAAATTTCTATGCTTAATACATTAACATATGCCTTAAAGCCACATGTTCGCATTTCCAAAAAAAAAATAAAACTAAATACTATGAGAATGGTATAGAGACATTTTGTCACAAGATAACAATCAAAATTAAATTTAGTCCATGAGATTAAAATAAAATGATGAATGATGAGGACGTGGATCTCCGAAGCTCAAATACTAAAAAATAAACGATGTATCAGTATCCGATATGTATTTTTACATTGATAATACATCTCAATATGTATCAGGAAAATATTTAGTAATTAAAATTTATTTGAAAAAAATATTATTCAATACTTTTCAGATACATCGTGAATACAAGAGGCATATGTAGTGGAAAATTGATACTCGCGGGATACGTAGTGTTTCTATTATTTTTGGGATATATATAATTGATTAAGTAATGATTAATGGTGTTTTCTTTTTGAAATATATCATATATGGAATTGACTAATTGCCATTTTTTTATTATCAAACAAACTTATTTTTGTAAATTTATCCTTTCATATTTCTTCTTTTATTTATGCATTTCTTAGTGTAGCTCAAAACTCAAAAGCAATTGTATCTAACACTGTGTTGGAGTAGTTAGGAAACACAAAAATAAAAGACATAATTTATCCTTCTGCATTAATCGTTTAAAGCAAAGGATTGAAAAAACTCAACTAACCTCAACTAGTTTAAATTTCCATCAACAAATCTGGCACGACTAGCGGGACAATACATCCTTAACCACTGAATAATTTAATTCCCTAGTCGAGTATTGTGTTTGGCGTATGCACATGAGGTATGTAAAGAGTCTCAACAATATGGAACAATTGTCATCTTCATCAACTAGAAAGTCGCGACATTCTTGACCGAACAAACCTTTTCAAACGTTGGGAATGCTAACTTCCATAGCTCATTCAAGCGTTTATAAGGTACAATCGGTTTAAACACTTGAAACTTTAATGGCAATGAAAACTCGTTTCATTAGACAACATATTCACACTGCGATACATGACATCATGTATCAAGTCTCCAAACAACTTGTTGACATTTTTAAATTTATGGTTCAAAATGAGTTCCAACAAGTCAATAATTCAGAGGCTGTGTGAGTCGATTATGGTGAAGATTCAATCACCAACACTCCATAAGGTATGCAAGGGAGCAAATTACAGGCAGACATTTCTCCGCAAAGCCATCCGATTTCTATAGAATTGACATTTGCTACCCCTTATTTCCAGAGAAGTATTTTTGCCACGACTAATCTTTGGGGACAACCAGTGGCGAATGTTGTTGTTGATGGAAGTTGAATTAAGTTGAGGCTGGGTGAGATTCCTCAACCATCATTCTTGTGCCTCAAGCGATTAACAACAAGGGAGGAATTATATCCCCTAGTTGTGGGTTCCTAAACTACTCTAGTCGAGAGCTAGGTACAATTATTTTTGAGTTTTTTTAGCTACACTAGAAAATGCATAAATAAAAGCAGACTTTCCTTTCTACCTCCTATGACCCCACCAAAACTTATATATAATGCTTTTAATCTCATTGCACAATCCTCTAGGAGTTTGTATAACTAATGATATAGTCGCTTAAGCTACTGCTTTAATCGAAACTTCATCACCTTCTCATGAACGAAATTTCTCATGCCATCCTTTTAGCTTTCTTCCAAACTTAGACAACTGAAAAGGAGATTTGTTTTGGAAGGGGGAAAATGTTCATTGATTTCCCTGAAGATAAATCTTTCTCTTCAATTTCATCAAACTTTGCTTCAACTGTCTCTTCCATATCATCACAATCTTTGATTAGATGCCTGTTTCATCCATATACAAATCAGAAAAGTGGTTCATTGTATTTAAGTGGCGACGAAGGTTTTTTACCTTGGTATTTGACCACAATTTATTTTGCAAGGGGTTTAAAAAGAACAACATATACTTTGATGCAAAGGAACTTCTCTACTATGTTTCATTCGTTGTTATCCACCCCCATAAACTTCCAAAAGTTTCTTTGCTATATCATAAATCCTCGCACAAAGTTCACCTGATCACATCTTCAAATAAGAAGGTTGATTGTCCTCGAAGAGTAATTTCAAAACAATGATGTTTCAATGAACTCTCCAAGAGCCATTCATGAGGACCAAATCCACATCCCTCTTTGTTGTATCCCATAACTATATTGGGTTTTTAATATCCAAACACGAGTGATTACTTGCCTGAGGATTCTGCCATTGAAGGGATATTTGATCCAGAGCATGCCGACAAGAGATTTGACGAAGATTCCATCATCAGAGCTCTCAATATCTTCTGCTTTAACCCTCTCCTCCGCTTCTTACTTTGTGAGTTTCACCTTTTTGCCACTATCTATTCACAAGAGCAGCAAAAAGAACCTAGTGAGAAGAACCAATTTCAAGTCAGGAGGCCTAAAATAAAATTATTGGCAACGACACCTTCACAAACCAATTAAAGAAAACCTAATTATTTGGTGGTGGTCGGGACAAAGAAAACCTAATTTGGTGAGAGAGAGTTGGACTTCACTCTAAAACACATTTTTTTTTATGCATTATTATTTAAATAAAATAAAATAAAAATTAAAAATAAAATGAGAAAAATAAATTGAAAGGTCCATTGATGATGGTGTATGAAAATGACCCGACGTAGTAAGGAGTGTGTTACTCTCACTCAATCTATTCTACATTATCATAACTCCATTAATTAACGCAACAAAAATTCCAACCCCAAAAAAAATCTAAATGGCCGCACCACTTCTTCTAAGACAAGCTCTGTTACTTCGCGCTTGTTTCCATAACTACAAACACTTCACCGTCAGAACCGTTACGGCGCGCCACCGGCTATGGTGCAGCGCCGCCGCCATCAATCCACCTTCGGAAAAACCAAACGATAAACCTAACTCCGTTAACAACACGTTAAATCGGAGAGATGTTTACCCGTCGAGTAACATCCGTTTGGAGGATGAAGAATCTGATTATCGAAAATGGAAGGATAAAGAAGATGAGATTTTCAATGATATTGAACCTATTATCGTGCTTACTAAGGAAATTCTTCATTCATCAAAGTAAAATTCGTGTTCTGTTTTGATTTCAATAAATTGCGATTATTTTTTTTTATTGATTTATGGAATTTAATTTTGTGTGCTAGGTATATGGATGGAGGGACATTAACTTTGGAGGATGAGAAAGCTGTAGTGGAAAAGCTTCTTGCTTATCATCCACACTCTGAAGATAAGATTGGATGTGGTCTTGAATCCATTATGGTAAGCACTTATGGCATAAGCGCTTATTATATACTGTATAAGATAGTTATGTAAGAAAAAATATAAAATAAAGTCGAACTGTTTTAATATAAGTTATAAGTTCGTTGTGTTCATAAAATACCATGCAGAACTTATGAAAATAAACTGAAAACAGCTTATGGACATGACATAAGTTGTTTTCATAAGTTCTCTCAAATAGGCCCCGTTTGGATAAACAACTTATATAGATGCTTATAGCATTAGGGCTTATAACATTAGAGCTTACATCATAAGCTCTTATACTTGATGAGCTATTTATGTTTGGATATGTACACTAAAAAGTACTTACATAAATTGAAGTGTTTGAATGTAACATTACATAAGCAATTATTGAAATTTTAAATATTTTTAATTTAACAAAAAAAATCAAAGAATCGAACCACAATTATCAAGATTTTTTTTAATAAAATTAATCAAGATGTAAAAAACAATATTATAATATATTAATTATAATTATATATATAGTATAATCAATATTCGTCCTTAAAAAAATTATCAATATTCATATAAGACAAAATTAACATTAGATA
>Ga0228711_1009986_pt1 | contig 12649 bp, 6 predicted proteins | sample MedpolnodulmetaG_2_FD_177996 | JGI IMG/M metagenome (GOLD analysis project Ga0228711, IMG submission 177996) | Root nodule microbial communities from Medicago polymorpha collected in Santa Monica, California, United States - brown nodules | ecosystem: Host-associated > Plants > Roots > Nodule...
TGTTCCTGTCTTAGTAAAACACTCAAGAGCACAAGTTAAATACCAAGGAATTAATCAAAGTCCATTAATTCTTTAATCATATTGGTTTATTATCTTTAAAATTAATTAGGGATTTTGCCTCAACAGCTTGGTCATTCTCTTTTTTTCACTCCTTGCTCCATTTATTCTCACAAAAACGTCTATAACAACTATATCCCAAGAATCAATCATAGTAAAGTTGTAAAAAAAACATAGCACGATCACAACGTTGTTTGGTTTGGGTGAATTTCCATGGTTTCAAGGTCATTTTTCTATTTTTACCCCCTATTTCAATTTTGACTCAGTCAATGCACACATACACCTGACTTAAGTTAGTAGGAAACCATGTGTGTAATTTTCAATTTAAATAATTAAAAAAGCCAAATGTGTATTTTTTGAATTAAAACAAAATAAAAAAGGAATGGCACATGAGCCTCTAAACAAAAAAACCCAGAAACAACTATGGGTGAAGTACTTCTTCATCAATAACACATAATCAACAATACATACTAATGTAAATTCATAAATTAAATGAAAAATTAAACCTAAAATTTAAACAATCAACATCCAAATCTTCTGCTTCTAACAACATCCTCATCAACAATAACAACTTGCAACAACATCAACCCATTAAACTGTTAAATTACAATCGGTCTTCTGTTGGTTGAGGTTTGAGAGAGAGCCATTTTCTTTGTTGAAGAGAGATTTATAGAGTGATGAAGAAGTGAAACTGGGAAGCGGTGGGTTTAGAAGTCTCCAACAAGACGATAATACGTTTCTTCTTTACCTTTTTTATTTATAGAGTGCCATTCCTTGTTGGCTTCATAAAAATTATATTTCATTTTAAAGATATATTGCAAGTACTTAAAACTCAATACATGCTCGTATTATTATTATTTTATTTTTAAAAATATTAATTATATACGCAAAATTAAATATAATAATTTCTTTAATGGATATAATAGAATAGTTTTTTCTCTTCATAATCGTATAATAGAATATTTTGAATGCACCGTAGAGACCGCCTAGGTGAACCGATTCCAAGCTCAGTCACCATGCTTATCATCAACCAATCTCCCAACTTGGAATGAAAAAACTCATGCCTGCCCTCAATTTTAACCATATGCAACCAAACTTGCATAGCCAAAGGATAATCTCGCAACACATAGAGATAAAACAAAATCTTCTATATCTCATTGAGACAAGCTTCGTGTATCATAAGATTAGAACTAATAAGATTATGAAGTATGAACACCTTATGCAGTTTGGTACTTGGGGATAACATCTACCAAACATTTGCTGCTTACACTTTTCGAACTTACACATACATTTGTCACAGGTAAAACAAAATTAAAAAATAAACAGCTAATGTGCAACAAATCTTCCAAGGGTGATGGTCCCCCAAAAACAACATCTTAGCAAATAAGTCATTCTATTCATAAAAGCAAAAATACTTTAATCACTTCTATCCACTCCACGGTGGATTAAAAAGGTCTGATAGAAGCATGATTAACTGTGAATATATATCCTACTATATCTGACTTTACCTATTACCAAAGCATGATACAACACTTAAAAATTTCTAGAAATGTTATAATTTGATATATACCTAAATTTTATTTTTATGATTATTATGTGGTCCTAAAACAGAATAATGGATTAAGAGAGGTCTCAGAATGAACCAATTCCCTTCTTGATGAGCATATCATACACCCTGTCAATTTTGATGGTATCCACATTCTTCAACATTTGATGAGCATCAGATTTTGAAGAGACGTTGCCAGCAATCATTTGTACCGATAGGTCCTCTTGCATCTTCAGATAAACGGTTGGAGGCAACCTTAACTCGCAGCACAAACGTTTCTCCTGGCAGAATTTACAGCCGATGGTTTCAGAAAACGAAATAAGAAGCAATGTACAGTTTTAGAATGCAAACTTGGCAGAAGAAAATTATTCTTACAGCTTCAGAAAGTAAATCTGCTCCATAGTATCCAGTTGCATCCATTTCATTGACAGAACTTGACCCTGCAGGTCTGGTACCAGCAGAGTCTGGAGACATTAATGCATTTTGAACCCCGTGATTGTTCGGGACCACATGAGCACTTTCTCTTGCCCTACAAGCACTTTCTTCAGATTCCTTTCTTCTCTTATGCGCCAGATATCTATCTGCTTCAACTGAACTGCGGCAACCAGCAGCACGAGCTTCCTGCAATCATGTTCAACAAATGTCAGAGATGACTGTTAAATTTTCCAAGTAGAGAAAAAAAGGGAATGTCGATAAGAATTTAATGGCATCCATGTCTCAAACCTTAAGCTCTTGAATTCTTTTCAGAGTCCTATGTTCAGAGATAACGGTTCTGAGTAATTCATCGTGCTCTTCCTTAGTATGAAAGCGCATGAACATGTCATATTTCCGGCATATTGACTTTTCCTCGGGTGTTAAATCCTTCTCGAATGGATTTGGATAAAGCAAATTTCTTTCAAGTATGAATTCCTTCCTGCGCTTTCTTTCATCAAGCCTGCAACGTTTTTCAATTTAAAGATAGGAACGTGAGCAATACTATGCAACAAATACCATTATTGTTTATGATTTTGAGTGTGGATGACTCGGGAAAAACCTATAAAACTAAAATGGTTGTTTACCTTTTTGAATAAATACGCAGCACACGAAGTTTGATCTCTCGCTCCTCCTCAGTGTCAGTGTCCTTAAACTCCATTTCGGCGAGTAATTGCTCAGCATCATTATCATATTCAGGATCGAATTCCTGTCTTTTCGGGTTATAACCACTGATTTCAACCAAAGAAGGGCCTTCATTTCTTGAGGAATTTGGCTTATTTCCTCCAAAATCTCTGTCCATTGGAGAATCTGTCAATGACAAAAGAACTAGGATTAAATACAGAATGTAAAGTCATGAGATGAATTTCCTCAAAGAATCAGCATTGTGTAATGTAATATCAATTGGGATTTATGACCAAATATAAAATGCACACCTTCCATTTTAACGATTCCAGGACCACCTTTCCCCCGCCCTTTATTGGATGCCTTTTGGTTAGCACTAGCTGCAGCATGTGTGTTGACTGAGGGCCCAGAATCCGACCCTACAATATATAAAAAATATAGAGATTGAAAGGAAATGATAATTGGGAAATTGTTGTATACGTTTTAGCTATTGACTTATTTAGCTTACCTGAATTCATATTGGAAGTCAAACGGCCTGTAGAACCAGATTTGTTGGAATCTTCCATTCTGAATCAACATGTAGAAGTCAATCAACATGGTATTGAACATGGCAAGAGTTAATGCGTACAAAAAATGACAGACTTACTTGACTCTAGACGGAGAAAAGGGTGATTCTTCCTTTATGCTAAGATCCCCCATCGGAAGTCCTGTTACAATCACAAGTAACCAGTATTTATAAAGAAGAATGTGACCAATATTTATAAAATAAAAATGTGACCAAAACAAAAACCAACCAATCAGCGAAAAATCAGAAGCCATAGAACCATAGATTATAATAAATTTAATCTCCGAAACATATTTTAGCAGTTATCAGCATCATAAATGAGGCATTATTATTTATTTTTTGGAGATACAGTATATCAATATAAATCTATCCAAAAGAAGTGATAAATGAGACATTCCTGATTTATAACAGTATGCTATGTAAGTGAAATCACTTTTTCCCCAAAAACTACAGAAACAAATGAATGTGATGTTCTGTATTGTGACAAACCTTTCTTGTCGTCACCCTGCCCTTTCGCCATGGCAAGAAGTTCTTTTCTGTTTTTCCCAACAACATGAGACATGTCCTAGTAAATAAGAATGGTCAGCATTTAAAATACCTTTATATAAACGAATATGATAAGAAGCACTGATTGCAGCTTCACTCAAAGCCTGACATACCGGAAGAGGGAAGAACGGGGAGTTCAAGTACACATTCCTATAGTGTTCTATGCATGCTTCTTTGTTCTTTGTTCCAACATGCTCAGCAACTTCTGCCCAGTTTCCCATGCCATACATTTCTATTCCCTAAAACCAAAAATTTATTGCTAGAAAAGTCAGATATTAAAAATAGATTTCTTCTTCAACACCAAATATAATGCTTTATCATATTACACCACTAGTCACCGCTACTCATAGGCAATTAATTTAAACCAAGTACCTCTAGAAGCAAAATTTCATCATCTGCATTCCAGTCTGGGCAGATGAGAGGGAAAGACAAATTATCCTGTCAACAGGGAATATTATTAAAAAACCAATATAGAGAAACAAAGCAATACAACAACAAAAACAACAACAACCAAGCCTTGTCCTACTAAGTGGGGGGTTGGCTACATGGATCAAATTACGCCATAATGTTCTATCATGAACCATATTTGGATCCAACTCATTAACCTCTAAATCTTTCCGATAGTTTCTCTTATAGATAGAGAAACAAAGCAATAATAACAACAATGTTGGCGAAACTAGTGGTAATGCAATTTTCATAACAGCGGTTTGGCAGATATGTAAATTATTTTAAATATTATTTATACTCAACGTGATAAAAAAAGTGTCAGATAACTTCGAATCTAACTTATATGATTAATCCTGTAATTAAACTCGGAGTGATCAACCTGCAGTCTAGCAGGATAATTACCGTATAACCTTTCTCCTGATCAAAAGGTTATGTTTAACAAGACATCAAAGGAAAACATTTGAAAGTAAGTAATGGTTACTGACCATGACCCTGTAAGAATGATTGCTTTTGTGGGGTGTCACCTCAGCTCCAACAGAAAAGCACTCAATACATAAGTCAAAATCTGGGCACATGGCACACTTGATACGGATTTTTCCTGTAATATCTTTATTACAGTAATTGCAATGATACAAAGCCCTTTTCGCTTCACCTGCTCCTTGACCTATCTCACAAAAAACCAGGAAAATTATTATCAAACATTCAACAATATCAGTGAATCTTAAATAAATCAATAAATAGACAATTGAAGCTCTAAATAACTATCACTGTTATAGTATATTTTATTCTTTAGCGAAAAATGGTTCACTATCTTTATTCAAACAAACACTCCACGGACCTGCCATTACAACTGTCAACATCAACTTATTCAGTCACACGGAAAGATATTAAGAATTCTGTATTCGGTAGATGACAATGTAATTTAAGGGATGTTTGGATTTCCATTTCAAACCTACGGTCAGATCCAAACATACGGTTACAGTTTCTCGCATCCCAACACTTCCCACGGTGATAATTTCAAAGCTACAAATTGTCAAAGTGAAGCGAAAATCAACATATACTCCACCGAAAATATACAAATTAAGTGCTCGTTTGGTAATGTGTCAGCAACAGTTTTCTCGCATCCCGACACTCATTCCTTGGTGATAATTTCTAAGCTACAAATTGTCAAATTGTGGACAATTCCAACACGGAAAAAAACACAGGCTAATTTTATAGTACACTTAAGTTAAAGAATTATACTAAGAGCTATGCTATTCCTTACGAAGAGCAAGCAACACAACATCGAAGTATGCAAAGGTGGCAACATGCAATTGGTTTATAAATAACATAAATAATATTTAAAGATGGAAAAATATAAACTTTGACTTGGATGGAAATCACCGTGTTCGGTCACGTGTTTCGCATTCGTGTTATACAACATTTCTCATTATACTTATATCTATTCACTTTTTATTTGATTTCTAAACATAGTAAATTTAAATTTTAGAAACAATATTTATATAGTGCAGTTACACAGTACAATTTCATAGTGCATTATAGAATTAACAAAGTACAATGGTACATGATAGTTGAAAAAGTACCTGCAACTCCAGATTCTGAATTATCTCCACTTGCAGCATTCTTCTTTCTCCTTGACCTACACATAAAGTTGAAAGCATCATATAGCAAAATTACCACAGCATTTTACTATATATATGATCAATCAAATTTAGATAAACAAATTGTGCAAAATTCAATTACATTATGACCCAATTACAATAAGAAAATAATAATAAGAAAAGATGAGTAAAAATCAAACCTTTGGCTTGGATCATCATCGTTATGATGAAAATTACCACGAGAACGACCCATTGAGTTTCTGAGTGAAACCCTCAATGAATTGAGTTTGTTGAGAAGTAAAATCACGATTCAAGAAAAGGGTGAGTGAAAATTTTATCTTTCATTTTTTTTATTTATGAAAAATCAAAACCCTAAATTTTTATATAAAGAAAAATAGATAAATAAATAAATAAAAATTGCGACAAAGAAAAAGTGCAACAAAGGAACGAGGATGTTTCGGTTTGAGTTTGTGAAACTAGTTGAACTTGGGTTGCTGAGTGTAACTGGATTTCGTTGAGTTTGGGTTTTTCTTTTATATCGCGATCCAAATAATCCAATTTAGTTTTTCACTAAAAAAAAATAATACTCAAATTAGTTTTGAATATTTTTTTAGTGTTAAATAAATTTTTGGTCCATATAAATATAACAAATTTTATTTTTAATTCTCGTAAAAAAAAATTGTGTATTTTGATCTTTGTAAAAAATTTCAAGTAAAAAAATAATTCAGAATGTAGTTTTACTTTCTAACACTTACTATTTTGTTGGGTGATATCCATGTGGTTATCATACAATGGAAATGAATTTCATATAAAATGGTGAGATTCCCATGTATTTCAGGTTTATCTAATAGAAGAATGAATGTTAGAGAGGGTCTTACAATAAGAATGTTACAGATATTTTTTTTATAGACATGTTAAGAGTGTTAGAGAGGGTGTTACACTAAGAAACTTCCTAAAAAAAATTATAAGAAACTCTTATATAAAAAAATTATATTTTTTTAACATGTAATCTATTAAATATGAGTTTTCTAAACTGCAAAATTTCAAGATTAAAGTAATAAAAATTTGGATTTAAAAATCTAATTTTTAGTGGAGGAACTTTGTATAATATTTTAAATTTTAAATAAGTATGTAAAAAAATCATTCAAAAATATAAAAGTTTAAACATAATTAAACAAATTTTAATTTTGCAAGGATTAAAAGTATGTGTTTAGATCCAGAAGTCCTAGTTCAACTGACAAAATGCCGAAATTGTTAGGTCGGATGTCATGACCGGGGTTCAAACCCTGATACCTCCACTTGTGTGTGTGAGTTTATAATGGTTTTGTTATTTCGTCTATCTATCCAAAAAAAAGTATGTGTTTAAAAATTTAATAGAGACCAAAACATGCCACTTATTTTTACGATGGCTAAAAACAAAATTGATTATATTTATGTGGAAAAAAAACTTATTTAACCCCATTTTTTATGTTGAAAACTAATTAATGCTTTTTTTTTTTTGACAAATCAATGTTTATATTGTAATGAGTCAGTAATTAAATTATTTTCTATATACAAATGTTATGGACTAAATTTATTCTCCAAGATCCCCCACCCTAAAGTCTCCTAGCTCGATTGTAATGTTTATATCCGAAAGTGATCACTAGCAGCGTGGTCTTGTTGACTTTTGAAATGTAGGTAGCTCCTTGAAATATCACCAATTTGAAGAGCCGACTGTTGATAAACTTCTTGTTGAGGAGAAGGCACTACAACAAAGGACCGAACTGATGCAATATAACCCTTAAGCTTTGTTTGGGAGGGGAGGGTTTCTTAAAAAAGAGTATAAAGTGGAATAAATAGAAGATATGTTGGGAGAAGAGACCATTGAGAGTTAATTTTTTATTCATAATATAAGATCTCTTTCATTTAGAAACTCAAAATTTGTATTGAATGAGTGTTTTGGATGATTTACATGAATTTTTCAAATTTAATATATATTGTTATAATATTCTTAAAATTTAAAATATATTAACCATAAGCATTAGTTTATAATTCTCTAAAAAGTTGTTCTTCAAAAAATATCAAAGATTTCTTCATTTTTCTATATCTATTTCACCACTTAACCCTCCTCTCCAAACTTCCAAACAAAGTTTTAGGGGCCGTTTGTTTTGTATTTTTTTTTTAAAAAAATCTATTTTTTAACTAAAAAATCACTTTTTTTTTGTAGTATTTGTTTTAGATTTTAAAAAAAAATCATTTTTAGCTTCAAAATGAAAAGCTATTTCAAGTAGCTTTTCCAAAATCAATTTTTTTCTAAATAGAAGAAACTCAAGTGTAAGAGTTTCAAATTTTAAAAAAATGATTTTTATAATAGTAAACAAACTGAAATAGCTTCAGATTTTTTTAAAAATCTCTAAAAAAAAATCTGTAGATTCTTTTAACTCAAAATCTATTTTTTTAAAGCCGAAATAAACGCACCCTTAGGGTCTCAACTTCCTCTTTGGAGTTTCCCCTTGGTGTGTTGCTTCTGTTCTTTGGAGATCTTCTTCAATAAATAGAGGGGTCGCTAAATGGGAGTCATCATCACCAAAATATTTATCTAATTCATCATCATGAATGTTTAGTTCTTCATGAATGGAAGATAAATGAGTAGGCGATGGTGTTGTTGGTTCATCAAAAGAAAAATATTGCTCTCCGAAGTATTGGGGGATATATTCTTAAGAAAGTGGAGAATCACTAGTTTAAGAGGGATTATAGAGAGAAGTTTATCCAATGATTTTTAGTTGATATATGAGCCGTCAAGGAAGAAGTTTGCATTTTCAGTCAAATTTAGTGAGGAGTCAGATTCTACAATAACGAATTGTCTTCCGTGTAAACGACAAGGGTTCGTTGAATAATGGCTAACATTTTCTCTTAGGGTGAGGAAAAGTCTATAGGTTCATTGGTGCTATCAGACCTGGTTCTTCTCTTCTTTGTTAAGGGAACACCTGTTTCACTCTCTTGTTCAAATACTATGGTAGGGAGTTTGGATTTTATCTTACCTACATAGAAGATCAAAGATATGCTTTATATAGGCAATGAATAGAATAAAGAGAAGTCCTAAAAAAAGGGATGGAGGATCAACGACATGGAATGCTCAGCTAGGACCTTTATAGGTTTAAAAACCTTTTCGAATGAACTTAGAAAAACAGAGCCTAATCCATGCTAAATAACCTGTATAAGGCCACTAATGGTTTGAAAATACTTTTTTCCCTTGCTCAATCGTTCTAATATATTAAAGAAAGATCGGTAGAGCAAACAAAGGAACAAAGAACCCCCGTGAAATATTGTTTTTTTTGTATTATGTAACAAAGCAACATACAAATCCAATTCTTGAACTACTCCCATGAAGCTGGGGCAACCAAAGAAGTTGCTAGACCACTGTTACAAGAATGCATTATGCTCAACATTTGGGAATTCATTCAGGGTAGACAAGTTAATGGCTATGAAAATGGATTAAACTGAAGCTTTCTTACTAAAATTAATGTGTAAATCTTCAAGTTCGAACGCATGTGCCGATGGAACTTTAGAAGGAGTAATTTGCAAGCCAAGAGTGGCAGCCATACCAAGAAGGGTAGGGATCATTATCCGCAAAGGGAAAAAGGCATTAACCTGTGTAGACTAGTAACTGATAAACTCAAAGACGACGAGTTATAAATCGAATCCCATAACAACCTTCGAGAATATGATCATATTGTAAATACCCCATCTAGGGATGGAGAAAAAATATGCAATCGTGGATAAAATCTGCTACGGGCACGAGGGAGGATACCTTAATGTATGTTCATGGATAAAATAAATGCATATTTAAACTATCCGTTATTTAATAGACACACGTGCGGATTTGATGGTGTTTGCACCTGCATATATTCTTATTTAAGTAAATTACATAAATAATTTTACTATCATTCAAACTTTAGTAAATCAGAGAGAATAAATATCAAGGTAAAATATTACTCTCGGCTGAAGTTACTTATAAAAAGGTGACTTAATGGTAAGGACTTAGGAAGGAGTATCACTTAATTAGTTAAGAAGATCAAGATTACCATTGAGATAGGTGAATCGACAAGGATTATTAACTTTCTACCTATTGCAAGCCAAATAAAAGGTAGTAATGACTAGATTCCTACTTTTACGGCGCAGTCATGACACTGTTCACGCGCAACTATTTCATTTTTGTCGCATCATTTCATCGCTCAAGGACCACCCGATAATGCAAAGCATAAAGGCATTTCTTTACACAAAAATAATCGTCATGTTAGTCGGCATCAGCAAATAGATAATTAAAGGTTTAAGCTAGGAAACCTCCTAACCGACAAAAGGTTAGGTGAAGATTGGGACAACCAAGCGAGGGAAAACTAATTCTTTCTCAAGTAAATTGATCAAGTACATGGGTCTTGGGGCCCATTTGTTTTAGATTCTAAGAAAATAGATTTTTCTTTGCATTTCTAAAAATGGATTTTTTTGAAAATTTAGTCAAAAATAGTAGAAGTTATTTTAAATTCATTCGGTATAAGTTAAAAAGAAGATTTTGACATTTACTAACTTAAATTTTCATTGTTCAAGATTTTACATAGTAAAAATCCCATATTTTTTCAAAAATGATTTTTGTGAAAAACTATTTGAAATAGCTTTTTTTTTTAGAGACTTTTTCAAAATTTAGTATAAAAAAATTATAACAAAATGATGAAATACTTAGAATGACATTTTAAGATAAGCTATTCAAACGAATTTTTCATTTGAAGCATTCCTTAAAAATTTCTTTGTTAAAAAAATTATAACAAAAACATATTACACTACAAAAATCTATTTAAAAAAAAGTTATAACAAACGAGCCCTTAAAGATCTCAGACTTAGTCAAAGTTCAGTTGGACCAGACAATAAGGCTTAAAGCCAACACTCCATGTTTATAGGACGACTAACCACAAAGGATAATGAGAAAGGAAGCACATTCGTAGAAGATAAGTTGAACACCAAATCTTTGTTAAGGGATTTTGTGGTAAAAGTGGAAACTAATGGCCTGTTTGTTTTGGGTGAAAGTAGAAAGAAAGATTGAGGAAGGATAGAACGTAGTAGGATTGACATTCTTTCCTTGGTTTGGAACAACCTTGGAAAGGGGGAGGAAAGGTAATGATGGCTGGGTCCTACACCAAAAATGTTTCTGCCCTGTTGAGAACGGAAAGTATGGTGAATGCACCATTTTGAGCAAAATTACATAAAAACCCATAATGCAAATGCTTTTCAATGTGACATTGAATTAAAATATATTAGATTAAAATTAAAATATAAGTAATGAAAGTAAATTTTTATGGTTGTGTTCTATCAAAATAAAAATTCGTACAGTTATATAGTTTTTAACTATTAATAAAATAATAATTTTAAATTTGTTATGAAACTAAAGAAATAGGAACATGAATAAAGTAGAGAGAAGTAGAGAAGGATAAAGAAAGAGAAGAGAGATGATTCTATTATTCTCTTGTGGTATGCAATTAGGTTACATATGAGTTTTATTTATAGAGAAATACAATGACTTGGTGGGCAAGCATAATATAGCCCAATAAGCAAACAACATGACCCAATAACCCAATTGCTATATGGACATCCACTTATAATATTCAATGATCAATGGATCTTATAAATTGCTATCATGTTTTAAACGAGTGATTCTTCAGAAACTCCGTATCAAATCTTCATAAGCAATGATCAATAAATATCACACCTTATGCAATGCTACCATAAATATAAATGGTAGAAATATTACTTAGAGCAATACTACAACGATGCTTGGATATAATTTGTTTTATTTACTACTTCAAGAATTATATAGCAAATGTTCAAAAACATTGATCAATTCAAATTCATTCTTCAAGAAATCCTTTTAATATTAAATATTTAGTTCATCAGGAACTATGTCACAAATGTTCTTTATAAATAATGATTGAGAAAAGTTGCTCTATAGACTATAATTTATCCTTCGATAATAGTTTATTATACATGGTTTTAATATGAAGTAAATGATGACACACATATCTCAATATAAAACAGAATCAAATCATTCCATATAATACATAAATATATTATGATTTAGTACTAATATATATATATGATGATTTACACTACCCAAAAAAAAATATATGATGATTTTAAAAAGAAAGTATCCTCTTTGCAATATATGACTCAAAAATAAATATATTAAAGAAAATAAAATCTCTTGGTAGAAAGTATATTGACTTTTTATATTAAAGATAATAAATCTCGTGAATATAAATAATCAAATGCAATCAAATATAATTTGCAAATCGAATAGTATATAATCGAATGCAATCAAATAATATATTAAAGACTCACAATTTATAAAATTGGGCAATCCATGTTTCAAATATAATATAAAGGACAATCGTACGATAATAATAATGAAAATGGTAGTACTTTTGCAATCCTTCAGAGATTAAAAATTTGAGTTCTACAAGAACTACATACTAAGTTTGACAAACCATTTGTGCAATCCTTCAGGGATGCATTAATGTTGAACTCATCAGGAATTCGTAAAGATTGATTTTTAACTAATCCTTCAAGGATGCACTAGAACTGAATTCTTCGGGAATTTATTAAGAAATTTTATATGTGCAATCCTTCAGGGATGCATAAGTACCACTGTTGAATTCTTCAAGAAATCATTAAGAAAATTTTATAAGTGCAATCCTTCAGGGATGCATTAGTATTAGTGTTGAATTCTTCAAGAATTCATTAAGAAAGTTTTGTTTGTGCAATCCT
>Ga0228711_1009990_pt1 | contig 12645 bp, 9 predicted proteins | sample MedpolnodulmetaG_2_FD_177996 | JGI IMG/M metagenome (GOLD analysis project Ga0228711, IMG submission 177996) | Root nodule microbial communities from Medicago polymorpha collected in Santa Monica, California, United States - brown nodules | ecosystem: Host-associated > Plants > Roots > Nodule...
ACGAATGCTACTTTGTGCTATCTTTCATTACTTTCTTTTTCTTTTTCAGATAGGTTATGTTTCTTTCTTTCTTTCATGCACTAATAATAAATAGAAAAGGGAAAAAAAGAGACCACATCTGCCTCAAAAAAGACAAAGTCACCGCTATTGTCGCTTCTCTTCATATTGTTACTAGTCGTGTAATAAACCACTGTTGTTAGCTCAGCCCAAGCATGTGAGAGTATATTGATTAGCATTTTCAGTAGATGGCATCCATTTCACATAAATAAGAAAGAAATGATTGAATCCATTTTTAAGTGTTGTTAAAATTAGGGGTGTTCAAAACTGAACCAATCCAATAGAAAAACCGCAAACCAAACTAATATAAACCGAAACCGCAAAAAACCGCATTTGATTCGGATGTATTCGGATCGTTTTTTTACTCAACCGCATGGTTTGATTTGGCTTGCGGTTTTGATTTTACCAACCGAACCAAACCACAATATAAGAAAATGACATATTTTTTCTCTAGTTAAGTTTCTTCTTTGTTTTTTCCTTTCAAAAATATATTTATATGCTACTTGAACACCTAGAGAATGATACAAATTTTAGTCTTTTGTATTTCTTACAAAGTTGGATTACTTTTTGTCCACATTTTAATTTGGGCTAATAGTTGAGAACATTGTTGGCTGAAAATAAAATATAATGTTGGATAAAATTTAAAACATTAAAAATATGTTGTGTTTTAACTTTTTAATTTGATTTTAGTGTTGGAAACAAAAAATATTATTGTCTAAAAAAACTGCATCAACCGATCCAATCCAAACCGCATTGGTTTGGTTTGGTTTGAATTTTATTTTAGAAGTCAACCGAACCAAACCAAACCGCATACTTTTTTATCTTGCAGTTCGGATGACTTTTAGCCTAAAAATCGAACCAAGCCGTACCGCAAACACTCCTAGTTAAAATAATTTATTTTTTGTAGTTTATAAATAAATATATGAAAACAAAAAATAATATTTTTTTAATAACATCAATCAACGTACGTATTCGATTTGCAATGACGAATAATCAGCGTCGAGTAGCCGCGTGGCTTCTGTTATTAATGATTGATCCTTTTCATTGATGAAAAAAATATTGCTTTTGTTTTGTTTTTTAAGGGAAATATTGCGTTATTTCTTTTTTTTTTTTAAAAGGGAAATATTGTGATAGTTGGTTTTCCTTTTTTGACTGAAATGTTGCGATAACTTGGAGACCACATTCTGTCAAAGGAAAGGAGGAAACCAGCACGAAACTTCCCTCCGCTGTAGCCTCTGCATGTGGGTTGCTAATAGCTATGAATTAATTAAATTTAAGAAATTAATTTTAATGTATTGTCCATGTACTTTTTTTCCGAGAAAACTATGTAATTTTTTTTAAAAGTGATACGTTGATACAATTCTATATCAAATTTTGTTAAGAAACTAAATTATTGATGCAATATGAATATGAATTCTGCTCTTTACCTAACAGAAATTGCTCGCTCTCAACTAAAAATACCAAAATGTCCTTGCGTGAGTTAACTCACGTTAGTGTTAATTCTGCGTGACTTAACTCACGCTATGCGAGTTAACTCACGCTAGTGTAAATCTTTGCGTGACTTAACTCACGCAGGGGCTGTTTGAGTTAACTCACGCATGGGCATTTTAGTCTTTTCAGTTGGAAGCGAACAATTTTTGTTGGGTAAAGAGCAGAATCCCATAAATATATGGTTAGATATGTTCTCTTGATAGTTTTTGATCGAGTAACTTGTGAGGTACACAATGTGGGTTATCCTTTACTAAACAATACGCATAACCACTTATTTAAGAAATTCAAATTTCTTACTATTGAATTCAATTCATTGTTTGTCTTGAAAATTAAAGATGTTCATGAGATATATCCAAACTAGATCGTTTGCTTATTTTTATTTTTACTTGTGTAAGGGTTGAAGTACGGGGACCGTATATTAAATGTAGTTTTTTCTAGTACACCTTATGTTAAGGAAGGTTAATCTAATTCATTTTGGCTTTTACAAAAAAAATGTAGTGTACATGGCTTAAGATTAAGAGTTACAAACAACCAAATATTTCGTATATCTGCGGATGAAAACTGGAACTCATAAAATCCCTTGCCAAGAGGATTAGCCTTCAAACCCCGATATTCTTCCAAATGGAGGAAAGCTTCGTGTGGAGTTCTCTAGTTGTGACTGGTTTATCTCCTTTATACCGTAATAAGTGACCATGTGCATGTTTTTTCGACTCTTCAATGCCCAATCCGTACTCTTGTTGATTAATCTTGATGCATATTGTGTCACCCATGATGGCTCTTAATGGTAATTTTCTGAAATTGATTACAAGCATCGAAAACTGCTTGTGTGAAAATTTTGTCGTTAGAAACATTTTTTTCTCTTTCCTGCCGGAGATGATGGAGTAAGGAAAGGTCAAGGACATACCATTATGGAAGCACCATCAAAAGAGAAATCAAAGATGATGCATTCTTGTTTCACCTCTTTATATTTAATGTGAAAATTATGGAATCATTTGGTTCTATTTAGACCTAAACATGAAGAAGAAGAAAAATAAAGTGGTGGAAAAAGGGGGGAGAGGAGTGCAACATGTATTCAATGTTGTCCTATAAAATCAATGATCCTTATGTTGAGGTTTTTTAAGAGAATATCCCATAATTAATTGTAGAGGATGCGAGAAACATAATAATGGTGTTAGACAATTGGTTGTTAGTGAATTAAATAACATTCAGAAGGCAAAAGATGTCGAACAACATGTGAAACATAGCATGTGGCAGTTGCGAAAGGAATTAATGCAAGCAATCTTCGGGAAACACGTCAGAGAATTTCAAAAACAAAACACAGAGACAAGTAATGCAGGTAGCGACAAAAAGGGAAGGTGGGACCCACGAAGAAAACAATCGAGTAAAATTTAAATTGAGATGAAATTAAGGAATACATCAATGCTTACTTTAAAATGGAAAGTTGTGAGAACAATAAAAATGAGCACATGAGGTTACTTTAAAAATAAATTAATTAATATGTCAGGTTAATCAAATATTATGCAAATGGACTTATCAAAAGCACATTATATATGCATGAATGGGGTTTACTTACATCACCCTTTAGACAACCAAATTTGAAAGCTGGAACTCATAAAATCCTTTACAAAGAGGATTAGCCTTCGAACCCCGATATTCTTCCAGATGGAGGAAAGCTTCGTGTGGAGTTCTCTAGCTATGGCTGGTTTATCTCCTTTATATAGTAATAAGTGACCATGTGCATGTTTTTTCGACTCTTCAATATCCAGCTCATACTCTTGTTGATTAATCTTGATGCATATTGTGTCATCCTCGATGGCTCTTAATGGTAATTGTCTGAAATTGATCACAAGCATTGGAAACTGCTTGTGTGAAAATCTTGCTGTTAGAAACTTCTTTTTTCCTTTCCCTTCGGAGATGATGGAGTAAGGAAAGGCCAGGGACATACCATTATGGAAGCATCATCAAAAGAGAAATCAAATATGGTTCAATCTTGGTTCACTTCTTTATATTTAATGTGAAAATTATGGAATTATTTGGTGCTATTTAGACCTAAACATGAAGAAGAAGAAAAACAAATTTAACTTCTACACACGCTTGTTTTTATGTTTCAGCTTATCACTTCTTTTTGCTTCTTATATACACCTATGTTTGTACATTTCAATAAACAATATCATTGTGACTTGAGACGAAGTTCAATGGTTAGTTGTACTGAAAACGAAGATATTTAAGAAAGGGATATAATTTAAAGTGGTAGAAAAAGGGAGGGGGGGGGAGGGGTGCAACCTATATTCAATGTTGTCATATAAAATCAGTGATTCGTGTGTTGCGGTTTTGGAAGAGAATATCCCATAATTAATTGTAGAGGATGCAGGAAACATAATAGCGGTGTTAGACAACTTCGGGAAACACGTGAGAGAATTGCAAAAATAAAACACGGAGACAAGTAATATAGGTAGAGACAAAAAGGAAAGGTGGGGCCCACAAAGGAAACAATCGAGTATATTTTAAATTGAGATGAATTTAAGGAATACATCAATGCTCACTTTAAAATGGAAAGTTGTGAGAACAATAAAATTGAGCGTGTGAGGATACTTTAACAAAAAAGGTTAATATGTCAAGTCAATCCAACATTATGCAAATGGACTTATCACTTCCAAATCTTCAGTGAAACAATCTTCATCCACGCTGCAACTTTTCGTATCTTCAGAGTCATTCCTTTTCCTAAATCATCAAACATCCATAACAAGCATTACTAGTTCAAAAGGATTAATTAACACTAAAAACAACTTAAACTATAAATTCTAAATAGGAATTGATTAGATGTCTTAGTAATGCAATCACTTAATTTCTTGTCCATTATGGGAGCTAAGTGCAATGTGATAATAAACTATTTTGCCGGTTATCAATTAGGCAATAGAAGACTTAATGTATTGAATAAGTTTTACCTTTTGAAAAGTGTTTGGAAGCTAAGGTGTGGTGGTGATTCTTTGTGGTGTAATGTTTTGAAAGACAAGTATGGGACTAATGCTCATGATTTGGATATTGTTATATCTAAGATGAGTGGTTCAAGTATATGGAAAAAAATGTCAATCTTTGATCTAATTTTAAGGAGTTTGAATTTTGCTCTATTGGGGGTCGGCATAACATCCACGCCTAGAATCATAGGTGGGTTGAATTAGGTTTGAAAATCGAGGAGTTTGACATCGACATTTTAATCAATTTTAGGAATTAAAAGGTGTTGGATTTAACATATCAAATGAGTAGTGAAAAGAGGAAATGCTTTAGTCTTGGCTTCCAACGAATATGGTGGATAAAATCAAAGTTATTTTGCCGCCTCATTCAAACAATGATGTGGATTTGAGGCTTTGGCCAAGTTCTAAAAATGGTAACTATACAATGTCAACCACATATGAGTTGTTGTGCGGCTTTGATAAGTTGGTCAGGGATAAAATTGGAAGAAAATGTGGTAGTTGGCAGTTCCAAAAATAATAAGACATTTTACATGGATAGTTAAACAAAATCATTTATTAACTAACTACCAAAATCATAAATGCATCTTGGTTATGCCCAATGTAGACACTATGGCAATGCTCTTGAGACTACCTTGCATGTTCTCGTGATTTTATCACCATGACGGTATGTGTGTGAGTGGTGGATATAGAATTTAAACATCAATTATTCCACATTTTTATGGATGAGTGGTTGCATATTAATCAAAATTATTTTGGTTGTATATGAACATAACAATGACCAGTTTTTTGGGTTATAACTTTGTAATCTCTTTGGACATGAATGAATAAGGAGGAGTGTCGTGTTGTCTTGAAGAGACATAGGTAGTCATGGAATTACATTACACAAGTGATCAACAATATATAGTAGCAAGCGCTTTAGATCTTTCATCACCCATTCTGAAGAAGTAGCAAGTCATGGTTGGCTGGCTTGCACCGTTAGCGAGATGGTTTAAAATTAACTCGAATGATGCGCGTCAAGGTGGGTTACATGTTATCTGTGAAGGCTTAATTAGAGGATAAGCGTGGAAGTGGGCATGTGGTTTTTTGATATATTTGGGCAGGTGTATAATACTTATGTATTTGAGTTAAGAGGTGTTTTGGAAATTTTGCGATTTACTAGAATTTATGGTTTTCATAGGTTGAGGTGCATGTGGATTCTCGGGTGGTAATGTAATATCAAAAGTAAGTATATTTGTATATCGTCTCCACAAGGATTAGTGCGATATTCAAGCCATTCAACAATCTATATTGTTCCAAGTGATAGAATTTCAATATGTTTCGTTTCATTAGCTAGAAAACTATAAAATTGTAAATGGTATGAGAGTTAACAGGGAAATGAATATGCGTATATGATGGGATTAAACTTCATTGCCTACTTTATATGTATTCATGTGATTAGTGTTACGGATTCTAGTTATCACTCGATATTATCACGTATTGCTTGGAAAACGTTATTTATGTCTAAATAACGTCATGAATTCAATCGTATCGGTTAATTGACGATTTTTCAATCTATTAACCAATATGACAACATTAAGTTTCAATAGTTTGAGTGAATATTAAACCCTATAGCTATGTCTAGATTTTAATGTTTAATAGATATTATCCTAAGTTAGATTCAAAGGTATTTGTCAATAACAATTGAAACCAATGATTGACACAATAAAAGCAAGGATAATAATCAATATCATGAGTAACTAGAATCATGTAACTTCTTAATCAAAAAGAATACATACTGGTATAGTTGATTACACTTAAACCCAAAACAAGAGTTTAGCTACTCATTTTCATGGTAACCTTACAAAGATGAGAAGAAAAGAGGTGGAATGACATCAAGCCTTGATTTCTCAATGAATCTTGTGAATCCACCTTCAATCCTTGTTATATGAATCTCTCTATGTGTTTCCTTGCTTTTCTCTCTCTAAAATGACATAATAATCTCTGTTATGAAGTCTGAGGTTGTTTATATAGTTTCTGAAAAATTGCAGTGTGGCCTACCCATTCTCACTTCGCTTAGCCACGCTCAACTTTCTTCCCCACTGGATTTCTACCACATCAATACTGAAGCAGTCAAAACCGCCTTAGCTTGCTTAGCCACACTATACTTCGCTTAGCCATGCCCTGTAATTCTGATTTTCCTTGCTCTCTAACTTGCTTCGCTTTGAGATGGCTTTGAGTTTTCTTAACCACGCTTCATGGTTTTGACCTCGCTTTGAGTTTGCTTAGTCATGCCTTCAATTTCCAGATTTTCTTGCTCTCTGACTTGCTTCGCTTTGAGATGGCTTTGAGTTTGCCTAGCCACCCTCTTGATCCATTTTTCTTCCATTTTTGATCTTAAAGTCCACGACAATTGCCTTTACCTACATAACTGGTTGGAATTAGGTACAAAAAGCAGATATTTATATTTTTCTATTAATTTAGGGCTTTTCATGAGATAACTTGCAAAACAAGTTAACAAGTTCCTTAATTATCTATGTGATTTATTCAATTTCTGGCACTTACTAGGTGGTTTGAGTAATTTGCAAAGAAATGGAGATGTAGGTATTTTGGGTCTTGGGTTAGTTCAACAAATTTGTCTTTTGTTGGATTTGAATTGAGAAGTTAAGGTGTGTTACATGTACCATGAAGCTAACTTTTGTGTGGATGATTTGACATCGTTGGGTTGTAGCAATGATTTTGATTTGGTCATTTATAACCAGCCTCTAGTTCAAATTAATTCTTTTCTTTTTGCCGATTCAGTTGGCATTCTTCATCTATGTAGTGTTGTTTTGTATTCTCTTTTTTGGGCATGTCCCCTCTTTATTTCAAAAAAGAGTTTGTATAATAGAATGAAAAAGATGCTTTATGCGTGGTGGTTTAAGGCAAATAAATGCCCGCAAAGAATTTGTATTAGTGTCATAGTACTAAAATATTCGACAATTACTCTGTGTATCTTTTGGATTGATCAACCATTAAAATAAACCGATTGAAAGATAACATCATATAAAAAAAATGTTGATTGAACCGTATCTCCTAACAGATCTCACGCTATAAAAAATTACGCTCCAATAAATCAGAGGACCTTTTCAGCAAAACTGGGAGGTCATAGAGCAATTTCCAAAAATATTGAAGTGGTTTTAGGCACAATTTGGAAATCCCACAATGAATTTGTATTAGTATACATGGTAGCATTAGTTTATGAGAAATGCTAACAAATATTCTTAGGACACTTGGTAAAATGTTTAAAATATAAATTTTAAATTAGATTTGTGTATTCAACACACTAAAACATAAATGGTCATGTTGACTTGTGCCCTTAGGGCACATGTTAAGGAACCTAAAAAGAGTAATTTTGCATTGAAAAACATAACATTTTAATTTTTAAGATGTTGAATGCATATTTCTTAAAAGATTTTGCATTGCATTGCATTGAACCTAAAACATATGGTCATTTTGATACGCATATTTCTATAATAAATTCCTTAACATGTGCCCTTGAGGGCACAAATTAATATTTGCCAAACATAAAAAATCAACTTTTTATATATAAAAGTCATCAATTGTTTCCACTTTTTTTTGACAAAAATAAGCTTATTGCATTTCATTAAATAGAATGTCAGAAATACAAGATGGAATGTTATAGTAAATATGGAAACTAGGATTAAACGGAGCTTCCTTAGCTAAGTTATGAGCAATACCGTTTGCTTGTCTCCGAATGAACTTCAAGTCTGAGTTCGCTAAATCAGTAGCTAGCATGTGTCTACAATCATTAATAATGGCCATATAATTTGAGACAGCGTTGCTTCCTCCATAAACACTATCTACTACCGTTTTGGAGTCCATTTCAAAATCCGTATTCAGCATATGTAAATCTCAATTGTTTCCACTTGTGAATTCTTAATGAGTACACTACTTTTTGCTGCATTTTTATCTGGGTTAAATATGTTTTTGATCCCTATAAATATACCAACTTTTCGTTTTAGTCCCTCTAAAATTTTCCTTTAACTTTTAGTCCCTATAAAATTTTCAATCACTACTTTTGGTCCCTATTTTAAAGTTAATTTTTGTATTTTTTTAATGAAATTGCCAAAAATGTGTAGAATATTGTAAAAAAGTTTAGAATTTTTTACAAAACATAAATTAATTATGAATTTTTAACGGTAACAAATATAAAAATTTATATTAAATTCATGTTTTGTTAAAAAAAATTAATTTTTTTTGGGAGAGATTCTTATAATATTGTGAATTTTTCTGCTAAATATTATTCAAAAATATGAATTACACATATGAGTTTACTTTAAAAAAGTGATCAAAAGTGAAGATGGAAATTTTTGTAGATATTAAAAGTTCAAGAAATTTTTTAGAGGAATTAAAACGAAAAATGTGTATATTTATAAGGATCAAAAACATATTTAACCCTTTTTATTCTTTAAGCTAGGCATCTAGTGCTTCATGATGAGTTCTAGTCTATCTTAACAGGTTTATCTTGCGGCTTCCATTTGATCGATATGGAGTCTGACTCGTTATTGGCTATAATGGATTTAACATGTCCACAAGTTTACATGCATGACCTTTCAATTTTCGTTTAGTTATACTCCACCGTTCACTTGTGATTGGGGGTGGGTGGCAGGATAATATGGTCCCATTTGTTTAGTTGCAAGATTTACCAAGTGGTCTAACACCATTGTACATCTTGCATCAATCATATATGCATGATGAAAATTCTAGAATAAAACCATTTACTGAGTTTAGAACTACTACCACTCTATTCTTTATTACTCATACATTTATTTATATTTATTTATTTGGACTGAAAAAACATGTTTAATGAACCCAGAACTAAAATAAAAAATATATATATACCTGGCCAACAATTGAATGAAGATGAGGGTTTTTTAAATCTTCAATATTTCTTTTGGTCAAAATAGTATTCACCTATAGGTGCGCAGCCGCACATCTATTCACCTACAGGTGCCACATTTATAGAGGTGCATGCAAGCAAAGACGGCCCAAACATTTTTATAAATGAGGTCAAGATCATATCATACAAATTTATATATAAATGTGTAAATGATAAATATTCATATAAGTTTTATTTATGATTGCTCTCGCATGTCGAATTTCTTTTTAAATAATTTTCTACTTCTAGCATATTAAAAAATATAGCATTAATTAACTATTTTTCCAACCATGAATGTCAATGATAAGTCCTTTTTCATCAACAACTATAAGCAGTAGTTTAGAGAGTATAATGGTAGTTTTATGATGTTTACTAACAAATATCTTAAGATTATTGATTAAGGATTTCATAAAAGACAATTTTATCTAGTATATACAAGATGTTATTTTTATCGATGTAATAATTACCATATTTATTTATGTAAAGTTATTTATTTTGGTTTCTAAATCAATACTCTCAGTATCATTAATATTTTTATGGCCAAATACTACGTTTTGTCTTTTTAGTTTGATAGAATTTTCAAGTTAGTCCTTTGAGTTTCAAAAGTTTCAAATAGATCATTTTAGTTTGACAGAATTCTCAAGTTAGTCATTTAAGTTTCAAATATGTTCTTTTAGTTGATAAACTATTTCACTGTTATCTCTGTTGTCAGTTAATAATTAACTGATGTTGATGTAGCTGTTAAGTTGTTGACTTGGATCAAAACGCTGCCTTTTAAAAGCTACAGGATGTCAAAACGTTACGTTTAATGGTCACAAATGATCATTCTAGCAGTATAAATGTCGTTTAATAGTACTAGAAAGACATTTGTTGTTGTAAATAGTTGTCTTTGTAGCACTATAAATGATCATTTGTGACCATTAAATGTAGCGTTTTGACACCCTGGAGCTTTTAAAAGGCAACGTTTTAATCTAAGTCAACAACTTAACGACTACATCAGCATCAATTAAACGGAGACTGACAACATGGGTAGCAGTGAAATAGTTTATCAACTAAAATGACCTATTTGAAACTTTTGAAACTTAAAGGATTAACTTAGTAATTCTATCAAACTAAAATGACCTAATTGAAACTTTTGAAACTTAAAGGATTAACTTGAAAATTCTATCAAACTAAAATGACCAAAAATGGTATTTGGCCTATTTTTATTGGTTTTATAGTTTGTTACGGTATTATGATTGAACTATATGAAGACAATATCATATAAGTGGTGTTAAATCGCATAAATATTTAAATATTTGTTTAAAAAATACAATAAACAAGTGAGATCGGTTGACCCCATTGCCCCCACCTTAGATCCGTGGCTGCATGGAAGGATGTCTTTGTTTTGACTTTAAAATAAATGATTTTGTTTTAAAAAATTAAATAAATGATTTAGTTTTTTAAAAAAACTAAAGATTTTTTTATAGATTTTTGAAGATAAAAACCGAAGTTAATTTCCGGTGTTTCATATCAGAAAAGTATTTGTTTTTTAAATTTGAAACTCTTACACTTAAGTTCTTAGTTTTTTAAAAAGATTTTTTATTTTTTTGAAAAAGTTACAAAGAATAGCTTTTCATTTCAAGGTTAATTTTTTTTCTCTACTAAAATGATTTTATTAAATCTGAAACAAACACTATCATCTAATAAAAGTGGTTTTTTTGGTTAAAAAGATAATTTTCTTCTATAAAAATCTTAGAAAAGTAGACCCTAAATCTCCTTATGAGTTATGTTTAAATAAAATGATAAGATAACAAATTATAAATAAAATTTCTCTGTTTCCATGCAATTAAACACACTGTTACGCGTTCAAAAGTCCTCGTTCAATTGACACAAATATTGAAATGGTTAAACCGAATGCCGTGATCAGGTTTCAAACATCGACTCCTCCCTTTACTTCTCTATGTGAGTTTTCAATGACCGTTGTCATTTTGTCTATCTAAAAAAAAAGAGTTATGAATGAAACTAGTATGCGCTCGACAAATCATAGATAATAAATAAATTTTTTAAAGATACTAGAAACACTTAAAACTTATATGGAAAAACTGAAAATTTGAAATGGTTTGCAAGCCAATTTTGATTTGTTAAAAAAAATGGTTTGCAAGCCAAACTCAAAAATTGAACAATAAGAAAATTACATTTTATGTTTTTACTTCTTTTTTTTTTTTTGAGGGATTATTTTTTTACTTCTAGCTCTTGCAAAAGTTTTTGTCACTTATTTATCCACAATATTTTTAAAACAACCACCTTTTTTTTTATCATCCTGATCTGACTTGACCAGTAAGAAAATTACATGTCATTGTATTTATGTAGAATTAATAATTCCACATCCACTTCTTGTCTACTAGTCTGCTACATCCACTTCTTGTCTCCACCATCCTACCATCAAACTCTCTAGCATGGTGCTAAGACAGTAGGAAAAAGATGGAGATTTATGGGAGACCATATGCCATTATTAATTATACGTGCGTTGATAGCGATGTTTAGCTTTGAAATTAAATTCGATGCAAATTAGGTGAAATTCTTCGGGTAAATTAGGCAAACTCGATCAGAAATTTGAAGCAAATAAATTAAAGAATGGGTAATAGTCATTTTGGTGTCTGTATTTACAACGAGTAGTCATAATAGTTTCTTAATATATAAAAAAATTAAAAAATTCTGATTGTGCACTTTGTTAGAAAAAATCGCTCATGTTACGTTAAAATGTGTCGTTAATATTTTCATATTAATCTCTCAATATACTTATTTATTATCATATCAATTTTTATACATACTTACTACCATATTAGTTGTTATATGAAAAGAGTTATTGTGTGCATTGAGAAATTATTTTAGCGTCATGGATTATTTAGACTAACAGAGTGCACAATTAAGGACTCTTTTAAAATTTTGGTACACAAATTATGATGGCTATTCGTTACACATTCATAGATGAAAGTGGTTATAAAACCATTAAAGAACTCAAATGGTCTGAAAGATAACTTGATTGATAAAAGAACTGAAATGCATAAATTTAAAGAAAAACATTTACATTGATGAAAAAAGTAAACAAAAATCAAATAAGTCATTCTAAATTAAACTCAGTCGGTAAGAATATTGAATGCTATATATATATATATATATATATATATATATATATATATATATATATATATATAGTGTGTATAA
>Ga0228711_1009991_pt1 | contig 12644 bp, 13 predicted proteins | sample MedpolnodulmetaG_2_FD_177996 | JGI IMG/M metagenome (GOLD analysis project Ga0228711, IMG submission 177996) | Root nodule microbial communities from Medicago polymorpha collected in Santa Monica, California, United States - brown nodules | ecosystem: Host-associated > Plants > Roots > Nodule...
TGAATTTGAAATGGAATTAGGGTTTAGAAAAAGGGTTCAGATTTTTGTGTGAAAAGGAATTAATTGATTTGTAATGGTTTGGTTCGGTTTGGTTCGGTTCGTAACAATTAATTACGGTTAACAACGGTTTGGTTCAGTTAGTGAAACCATTGCAGAACATGATTGAATGTGAGCAGTTCTACAAGTTCCCTCTTTTAATTTAAATAAATCTGAACCACTTATTTAATCTATTGGTGTTTTTCTCGTGGTTCACCGGTGAGGGACCTAATTGGACCCTCACCCTAGAATCCACACCTCTATTTATGTATGTGTGCTCAACTATTTTTAATTTAAGGTTGTGACTAGGTAAGAATTGCTCACTTCAGAGTTACTATCATGTTTAAAATATATATTATTTCCTTTTATTATTATTCTAATTTAATGGTTGTTTATTTTTCTTTATGTCACTCATTAAATTAAGGATTTGATTAACTGTATTCTCTCCTATAAAAAGAGCACAATTTCCATTGAAATAAACTACTCTCATCTTATAAAGTAATTTTTACATGACATCAAAGCCCCGATTTTAAAGGTCTTGCTTCTGCCTAAACCCTAGCCGCCGTTATTATGGTACCTTTTGTTTTTTATATCCAATAAACATTGTACACCGAAAGCACTGTTCATACATCGTACTGTTCACTTCGACAACATTGTTCATACTGCGGGGGTACTTTTCACACATGCACTATTCACTTGGACACCACTGTTCATACCGCGGTTACTGTTCACATACGCACTATTTATCGAGAAAAAAAAACTCATAATCGTAGCTTGCAGTTTCTGAGTCAGATCAAAATGTGAAAATATAAAGGGGATGAATAAATCTTTGATCAGAAGAGAAATGACGCGGCAAAGGGTGGCGATGGTTAGAACAATTTTTAACTCATCAACCGAAGGTCATGCACTCCAAGATATTTTTGGCAACAATCTTCCTCAAACTCACTTCCGTTCACCAATGAACATATGTACAAGCTTCTTGAGTCTCAAATAACTTCAGTATGTTTTCTTTCGGTTCCATTGCCTAAAAAGGTAATTTTTTAGAGTCATCCTTTCTTAGTGTCAAACCAAGTCGTACTTGGATTGTTGATTCAGGCGCTATTGATCATATGACAGGAGAGTCTAGTATTTTTTTTCTTTATACAATCCTTGTGCATGTAATTTAAAGATTAAGATTGTCGATGGTTCTCTTTCAGCCGTTGCAGGAAAAGGTTCTGTCATTATTTGTTCATTATTAACTCTTCAGGATGTTTTGCATGTCCCCAATCTGTCGGGTAACCTATTGTCTGTCAGTAAATTAACCCGAGATAAAAGGTGTCAAACACATATTTTTTATACTCATATTTTTTATTATGAATCCTTTTTTGTTTCAAATTAAATAATAAGGATGATGTTATGTTGTGGCATTTAAGATTAGGCCACTGTTAGCTGGTATTTTCACCAGCCTCATTTAATGTGGTCAATATTAGTTGACTTTTACTCTTGCAGGAATCAAAGTCTTTTTCTCCAATCAGAGGAGTTTCGACAAGATGTTGGGCTTAGCGTAAAAAGTCTCAAAGCTTGGAAGTTCGACAAGATATGGAGCAAGAGGCGAACCCGTCGAAGTCATGCAACTACCTTTGAAGCGGGAAGATTCGAATTTCAAAAGAGAAGCGGTTTCCTCAAGGGAGAACGTGGGAAGACAAGTGGTTGTCTACATGGAAGAAATGTTGATCGTGGAGTTAGGCTTTTTCCAATTATTTTGTTATGTATAAATAGTAGTTTTCCATAGGGAAAACAGGTCACAAATCGCCTATACAGAATTCTAAAACACTTGAAGTACCGGCACAAGAGAAAAGAATCATAAAAAATGTATGTAAAGGATTTGTCGAACCACCTTTATTTTTAATGCACTTGCATTTGTATTTTTTCTTTTCCTTAAGTTTCTGCAATTTAAATTTAATGCTTTAAAACCTGTCAAAAGATGCCACATGGTCTCGTCCCGTTCGTTAAGCAACGTACGAACTCGATGAACGCACACCAAAAGAATGCACAACATGTCTAAGGATCTCTGATTTGGTCCTTCTTGTTATAATCAAAACCAGTCGGTATTTGTTTACCAAAAACACCGGTAAACAAATTGACACGCCAAGTGGGACCTGTTTGTGCATAGAACATTTACAAAACCTTGGAGAGTGATTTCCATTGTATTTTTAAAACCTTGGAAAGAAATTTCCATTGTAGTCTTTTTTCAAAACCTTGGAAATAAATTTCCATTGTAGTTTTCAAAAACCTTTTTCAAAACCTTTGGGAGAAATCTCATTATGCATTTTTAATCAAAAAACCCTTGGAAGAGATTGTCATAATCTTCCAAAAAATTTCAAAACTTTTTCTAAGAAAAACCTGTTTTTAAAACAAAACTTTCTTGTGGAAACGATCTTTCTAAAGATTAGCAACTATTTTCAGTAAAACTTTTCCTAAGGAAGATCCGCATCTTTGTGCATGCATCCGTGTGTATCCGCAGCTTTGAATAAAATGACTAAATCCGCCAATAATGGTGCTTTTATGTCATCTCAATCTTTGCAATCCTCTTCACAAGCACAAATTACATAAACATCCATCCCTACAATATATGGATGCAAGTGTACCAACGGCCTTGGGGGCAACCATGCCCATGTCGGTTTCGACGGAAATGGGAGTAACTGCTCCCACAACCGCTTCGACTGTAACCACTCAGATGACACGACCAGAAATGGGGACCTTCATGCCACCATTTACTGTTGGTGTACCTATGTCTACAAGTGTCCCTACTTCTCCTAGGGTTATTAACACGCATAACTTTTCTAGGGATCAACCATACGGAATGCCAACTTCAATGGTGACAAATTTGCATAATATTCCTGCATTTACGGAACATGCAAATCCGTTTACACCGTTTAATACACATAGTCCTTCAAGTTCAAGTGTTTTTGGCAGAAGCACTCTACCAGCCTTAACTACATAGTCTATGATGTTGTTTAGGCAACAAATGGATGAGAGCAATCATGAGATGGTTAATTTGTTGACACAACAAATTGGTACGGTGTTTAACCCTTTGATTCAAACCACGAATCAGGGTTACCAAGCATTAGCCACTCAAATGGGGAGAATAGTAGATTTCTTCACCCCCTCCGCAAACTGTCTATCAACATTTTTAACGGAAGCTACTGTGGAACACATAGCACGTTATTTAACGGAAGCTAGAGATATTTGAAACAATGAGAATTTGAGATTAAATTTTTTTCCAAGCCAGATTTTCTAACCATGTAAACATCCATTTTTTTTCCTTCATCGTTTTACTCTTAACTGTTCACATGTCTCTCAAAAAAGTAATACTCAAATCTGGAATAAATTTGAAAAAGAATGGTACTCAAATGTTTATTATATCTACTGGTAGAAAATATTTCAAACAAACCTAATAAATAAAATATTCAAACTTTCATATTCATCAAAGATAAAAAAAAAAAAAACTACAGATTCAATCAAATTTTTGACAATTCCTCTTAAAATGCTAATCAAATTAGAATTCAAATTCATCTTTTAATAATAGCGAATTGGCTTTTTTTTGTTTTGATAGTTCAATAATTCCTTTTGGGGACATCCGAAGTTGAAATTGAAGTATTTTTTCTGCAAATTGAAATTAAATATAGCAGCGGATCTGGGTTCATGAAGTTTGAGAAGCAATCTCAAATTATTTAAGTAAAATATAATCATGAGGAGCAAACAACACGCAAGTACAAAACGAGAAATTGGATTTATACTGTGATGGGGAAGGAGATGAAGATTTGGATGTTCTTGTGGTTGCAGTAGTTGTTGTTCTGGAGAAGAGAGAGAATGGGAAAGTGAAAATAATACAAAAAATTATTCAGTGTTGATGGTGTAAGCTAAGAATCATGGAAATTCACTATCCAACATTTAATATTTTTTTTCTTACATTGCTCACGGTGAGAGACCTAAGAAGTTCTCCCATCCTAGATTGAGTCTAGATTATGTGTTTAAACTTTTTATATGTTATGTCGTTTTGTATTTCATCAAATTTAGGGGCCTTTTCAAGCCTTGTTACTTTTTCTTTATAGTCGTTTATCATTATCTTTTAAACTTAAGAATAATAATATTGTACTTAGTTTTCTGCATTTTTGTTCAGGAAACACTTTGTGACTTTAGCAGTATAAGTTATGCACACGCTGTTAAAATTGCTTCAACATTTTTACTAATGTTGATTTTGACGTAGTTATATAAAAAAAAAATAATGATTACCCACATTACACATAAGTGAACAAGAGTAATCATTTCAAAGATTATATTTTTCAACTTCAACACTCCCAAAATTGTGGGTGTTACAACACCTTCAATGTCGCCAACAACTTGAGGGTCAAATATAGGATCCCATCGAGCACCACAATTGAAGTCAAAATCCATTCTCTAAAAGGCTTCATAAGTTGTATGAGTATAGTTCAATCTTGCATAACTTCTAAACGAATATTTTTTAATAATTAGAATCAATACAGTTCCTTCTTGGTGGAATTATATTAGAAAGAAAACTCAATATACTTAAAATGGAGGCCAAATTCAATAAATACAAAATTAAGAAAGAAAAAACAATCTCATTATTATATTATTTAGTGCTTTGTTTCATTTCATTACCAACATATTTGAGTACAAAGCCATAATTGCAAGGATTGTGAAATTATAAATTATAAGATAAATATAAAAAGACAATTATTGTGTGCGTGAAGATACTAGATGGAAACTACGAAATGTTTTCGTATAAGGTATATTTCATATATTTATTACTAGCCTAATTGCTTGTTCTTCCATTCGTTCGGAATTGGAAATGGTATACAAAAATTATTGATGCATTCTAACCACATATTCTTAGCCTTTGGACAATCATCAGTATGGGCACATTCTTGAAATGCTGTAATGAAAAATTGAGTAAAATAATGTTACTAAAATAAAATAAAAAATATTCAGTAACTACAAACAAAAGAAGGAAATTTGAAAAGCTTGAAGAAGTAGCTCACCATAAACATTCTTTGGACCAAGAAATAGGGTAATCAATACAATAAAAGTAATAACAAACATGAGAGTATTAGACATATTTTTATATCTTTACATGTTACAAATATAATATGAGTTGATGATTTTATAGTGTAGAAAGTGTCTGTTGAGCTAAAAACAATTAAATATTTTAATAACATAACGAGTTGTTAAAAACCTTCATACAATTATAAATTGTCTCTTAAGGATATTAAGGTGTAGTGATTATCTCTTTAGCACACCTAATAGATGGGTAACATAAAAAAACTTGGTAATAATTAAAAGTCATTTTCTAATTAACTTTTCAACATTTGGTAATATCAAGGGGAAATTTTAAAAAAATGTCGTTCATGCATAATTATAATCACAAGATAATTACACACAAGTTGAACATTGTCATACCCCGATTTTTGACCTAAGGTCCTACATTCACACACAGTTCGATCCTGAATAGTCACTGACTTTTTAGTGAAAAATTCGGCAGAGATGTATTTTAAAATACCTCATTTTTGGTTCCGAGTCGGGCTCTCTTCTCTCAATTTTCTATTTTTATTTTGATTTTAAATTCCATCTTTTATTAACTTTAGTTTTGTTTTCTTAAATCTTTATTTTTTATTTTTTTATTTTAATCATCATCTTTATCATTATTAGTCTTTATCTCTTTTTTACTGTTATTATTTTTATTTTATTTATATTTTTGATAAGTCCAAATAGTGTCGATAGGGTCAAAAATGTCCAGTTCATCTGCATCCTAATCCAAAAAAAAAACAGTCTCACGCCTCATCTAAGGCAAATCCAGTTCACAACTTACTTTCCTCCTCTCCAAGCCATAATTTTTGCTGATCTTCAACAAACCCTAACTCAAAACCTGACACTATAAAAGGAACCTGCAAATCAACACATAGGGGGGCCAAAAATTCATCAGCAACACACAATTTTTTCACGACTAATAAACCTGCATCGAAAACCTCAAACAATTTTCAACAGCCAAACAACACAACAAAAAACGCATAACACAGGAGGAAGAATACTATCACTGAACCAAGGTATCACGACCCATAACTCAGTCCAACCCATAACACGTCTCAACCCACAAACGCATTACTAATATTCGAAACCAAGCTACACAAAGCCGCACCAAAACCCTCACGCACACTAATCTCAAACCAGTCAACATTACAAACCTAAAACATCCTCAAAAAAACTCTAATCAAATCTTATCCACACAAACTAACACCAGACACGAAGCATCAACAAAATCACCACAAATTGTCAAGAACATAACCGTATACAAACTCATCAATAACATTTATTTTCGAATTCAACCAAAGCCATAAGACTCAAACCGATCAAACCCGTAGTCCCTAACCCAAGCATCACCAACGAAACCGCACCAAACGCCATCAAAAGCTCGGACGGCCGCCCAGACGAGACAATCCGTAGCAATTGCTCTCAAAAATCCGATCCAAAAGTGAAAAGGTAATCCACTTTAAACTCTAGATCTATGGTTTATATTTGGTCTTTTGTTTTTTTTAAAAGAAAAAGTCTAGAAAAGAAAGTAGAAGAGAAAGACGAAAAAAAAATATAAAAAAGGAGGTTGTTTAGCATGTTTCCGGCGGCGCGGCGCCGTCTATGACGGCCGGCCGTCGCACCAGAATGAATTCTCCTCATCGGAGAAGATGAGAGAACATAGAGAGATGAGAGAGCTAACTCTCTATTTTTGATGTAGAGAGAGAATAGGAAGTGTGAAATGAATAAAATCTGACCCACATCATATATATATGTGTGTGTGTGTGTGTGTGTGTGTGTGCGCGCCACCCAATCCTGTGCGTGCCATTCCATGTACAGGAAGTACACTCTCGCCCTTTTTTACTTTTTGATCATGATCCAACAATCAGAAGCAACCATATTTATCTCCTGTAAGCCCAACGCCCTTCTTTATTGGCTTGAGGCCCAATTCTTCTTTTTTCTCATTCTACACCCCATGCTTGCTGCCTGCATCCCCCTTTCACATCATTTTTTTTATTATCTCTACTTCTTCATGCATTTCAAATTCTCTTATATCGTTTTATTTTGTCTTTTATATTTTATTATTTACGTATTTATTAGGTTAGGTAGCATATTCATCATTCATTTATCCATTGCATATTTTTTTTATGTCATTTATTTTTACCGCATGGAACTTAGTTTGTATATTAGGCTTGAATATAAATCACTCATGCATTTTTAGTTTAGTTTTATCATTTCACATTTTAATTTAGTTTGTAGTTTATTTTATGGCACGGATTTTAGAATGCAAATTTAGGCTTAATGTAAATTTATCATGCATATTTATTTGGGTTAATTGTGTTTTTCACCCCTGTAATATAGGTCATTTCCTGTTTTCGCCGCTTTAAAATTTTCGGTTTCATTTGCATCCTTGTAAAAAAAAAAAAAATTCCGGAAAACACCCCTCCTCCATCCAACTCATCAAATGCGCATATGTGGCGCTGACTTGGCTTTTTTATTTTTATTTATTTTTAATTGTCCACATCAGATTTTATTTTTTTAAATATCTGAAAATTAATTTTCAAAAATAAAAAAAATCCAAAAAATTTAAAAAATGAAAGTAAAATATTAAAAAATCAGAAAAAAAGATAAGATTTTTTTTGAAATTCAAATATTAAAATAATCATAAAAAATATTCGGTTTTTTTCCGAAATTAATTTTTTTTTAAAGATTCTGGAGTTTAATTTTAAAAATAAAAAAAATTTAAATTAGAAAAAACAAATTCGAAATTTTTAAAAAAAAGTCAGATTTTTTTTCGGAAAAAAAATATTTTAAATTTTTTTTTTACAAAAAAATATTCTGGAAAATATTTTATTTTTAAAAACCTGGTTACAATTTTTAAAAAAAATTCAGATTTTTTTTCCGAAAATTTTATTCGAGATTTTTATAAAATCTTTTTTGAAATTAAAATTTTAGAAAAAAAAAAAAATTTATGAAATTTAAAGGTCATTTTTTATTTTTTAAACAAAAAATATAAAATTTGGAAAATATTTTGCGTAATAAAAATAATTCCTGAATTTTAAAAAAATAATTCGTAAATAAAAAATTTACTGAATTTTTTTATTTTCAAAAATTTATTTTTAAATTTTTTTAAATAATTTTTATTTCTAAATTAATATAAATGAATTTATATTATAATTTTTTTTAAAAAAATTAGGCACAAATGCCAGGCGTATCCTTAAAAAATAAAATTAATTATACACTCAGCACTTTACATAAGCATATATGCACAGTTAACATGCCACACAGTGACCGCGTCAGCAAATATGCACGATCATATGGGGGAGGGGTGTTTTCCGGAATAATTTTTTTTTTTACGAGGTCGGAATCCAAACCGAAAATTTTATAGGGGCGAAAATCGGAAATAATCTATATTACAGGGGTGAAAAGCACTATTAACCCTATTTATTTTTTTCGCAGACCATAGAATGTATCCTATGTCAATGTAAATCATAAATAAAAAGTGTGTGTGTGTGTGTGTGTGGGTTTTTTTTCTTTTTTTTATGCTTCTAGTTTAGGTTAAAGGTTTTTGTGGTGATCCAACGTAACCACAAAATACCTACGTTTTACTTTTCTTGCTCCGTTAGTTGTGGTTTTAATTTAATGCAGATAATCACAATTCACAAAAAAAAAACATTTTCTCAATAAACCTTGATTCAAAAATCAAGTTATCCATTTTTTCATTATTCTTTCTTAAATCAAAATTGCAATCAACTTTAAATACACTTTAAGTCATTTTCCTTTAAACATAAAAAATACAAACAAACTTATTTTGCCAATTGGCTTTTCATTTTAAAACCTTTTCTCAAAACTAATAAAAAATACAAAATCAAACGTCAATTTCTACCCCGAACTACGAGGTTTTGATCCCTCACGGGTACGTAGGCAAAGGACACTCGTCCTTCCAAATCATAAAAAATGTAAATAAAATAAGTCTCTTTTTTTCTTTTTATCACTTTAAATTCCATTTTCAAAAGCATGCAAGTTATGGCACATAAATTAAATAAAATCAAGAGGTTCTCGTAGGATACTACAGACATAAAGGGTGCTTATACCTTCCCTTTATGTAACTAACCCCCGAACCCTAAATCTTTTCAAAATATGGGGTAATTTGAACTTTTTTCCCCTTTTCTTAAAAAATTAAATGTTCAGTCGTGAAATAAATTAGTGAGTCAAACGCTAATCAAATAGCCTTGATCTCCGAAAAATGATGCGACAGAAATGGCGACTTCACTGGGGAATCCCCTAAGAGGGTTGAGCCTAACTTGGCTTTATTTAAATTTTGTGCTATAACTTGCTTAAAAATAAAATCAAAAAATAAAAGATGGAAATACGTGTATATATGTTCTCTCTTCTTCTTTCTTCTTTCTTAAACGTGAGTGGTGAGATAAGTTATACACCCGAACTTGAGGGAAATTTAAGATAGGATGGTGGTATAATCAAAGTCCCATACCGAGAGTAAGTTTCGGGTTTTGGTACATGTGATATAACCACGCTCAATGAAGGTCTCTTGGAAGTAATATTATGTCGACATGAGTAGTCGTGATTGGCATTGTTATTTTCAAGTGACCGTCGATGTTGAGGACCTTTAGTTACATTTAACCCATCTTGGCCTTTTAGGACGTAGTGCGGTGGCTAATCAAGAGTAGTCTTGAATTGGTTGTTACGCGATACTACACTCAAACGAGACTTTCTTACAAATGATGTTGAACCGGGAGTAGTCCCGTAACCCGATAATATTCGGAAGGAGTTGGACTTTGGGAACTTGGTAGAACCCGAAATACAGGTACAAATGAAACCATAGTTCCTACCAAATGGCGTGTTTACCCTTGACTCCAGCTTTATGGACTTAAACCTTACCATGTTTTCACCGTTTGTGTAGCATAAATCATGCATACATGCATTCATTCATAAATATATTTTTTCATTAAATATCGAAGGACTTAAACAAGTTTTTGTAAATATCGTAGATATGAACTTTGCAATAAGGAGCACTAGGAAGTATACTTTCAAGAAACCGGATTTATTGAAGTTAAAGGAGCTAGGATCCAGGGTAACCAGTCCGAAGGACTTTCAAGCTCACCATGGGAGACTACTTAGCATCCTCCAAACAAAGGTTGAATAAGGGATCTTTAATACCTTGGTCCAATTCTATGACCCCCTCTATCATTGCTTCTTATTCCCCAATTACCTATTGGTTCCCACTCTTGAAGAATACTCTGACTTGGTTAGTTTACCGGTGTCTGAAGAAGTACCCTTCCATGGCCTTGAACCTGTTCCTAAACCGACACCTATTGCAGCAACTCTTCACCTTGAAACCTCCGAACTTAAAACTAATCTTACCACCAAAGGAGGTCTCCAATGCCTGCCTACTAATTTCCTTTTCCAAAAAGCCTCCCTCTTCGCCGAACTAGCCAATAATGAAGCCTTTCACTCCATCTTAGCCTTACTCATATATGGACTCCTACTTTTCCCAAACACTGACAATTTTGTTGATATCAATGCCATCAAAATCTTCCTCACCAAAAACCCCGTCCCTACATTACTTGCTGACACTTACCATTCCATCCATGATCGAACCCTAGCCGGACGTGGAACTATCCTTTTTTGTGCACCCTTACTTTACAAATGGTTTACCTCTCATCTACCTCGAACTCAGCCCTTCATTAAAAAATCCTGAAAAGCTCCCATGGTCCCAAAGAATCATGTCCCTTACCCCGGCCGACATAATTTGGTACAACGCAGCAGCAATACCGGAATCGTCATTATCCAATGTGGTGACTTCCCTAACGTGCACCTTATCGGTATACGGTCAAAACCAAACCTTTATACCTTTGCTACAATCCCATCCTTGCCCAACAACAGCTCGGATACCCAGTCAAAACCAAACCTTTATACCTCGACTTATCCAGCATATTCTATCTCAACCATGATGATTTCACAAATGAGAGGGGAAATATCATACAAGCTTGGCATGCCATCCATAGAAAAGAGAGGAGCCAGTTGGAAAAGAGATCAAGCTTCGTCCATAGTTCCTACACTGAATGGGTCATTGATAGAGCTGCAACATATGGGATGCCTTACACTTTATCCAGAGTCCCATCCTCAACTACTCTGGCACCATCACTGCCCATACTCCCTGAAACTGTGGAAGAATTCCAAAACCAGTTGGCGGAGATGACGCGTGAAAGAAACAATTGGAAAAGAAAGTACGAGGAAGCTATAGTTCAGATGAAGACGAAGGATGGACAGATATAATAGAGAGATCATGAGATCCTCAAGCTAAGCCGAATAATTTGTTAAGAAGAATGATCTACTCCAGCGGAAAGATAATCTGCTCAAACGGGATCCTAAGAGGAAGAAGGAGTATATGGATCTCTTTGCCGGTGCACATCTAGATTTCGAGGATTCACCTCCTTCAAAGCCTTGAGAGTCTGCCGAGCTTGTTACTATCTTTTATGTTATTTCCTAGCTTTTGTTTATTTACTCTGGAGTCTATCCCTTGGCTCAGTTTTGTTAAAAAGGGAATTATCTTGTAGTACTTCAATTATTCAATGAAATTTTCAGTTATGATGTTTACAATTACTTTGACAAGTCCTTCGATAACAAATGTGTCTATTTTTGCATAAGCATCATGCATCATTTTTCATTTCATAGTCTCAAATCCAAAGTCTCACACAAATTTTTTCTTTTCCATAAAAGGTCAGCCCGTTTCAAAAGTGGCCTGACGCATTCTCTACAAACCAACCCGCATTCACAACACTCGAGCAAACGTAAAGAAGAAAATGGAAGGTCTTTAACAAGAGAATCAGGTTCTCCGTGCCGAAGTGACATCCATGAAAGCCAAGATGGAGGAATTGACTGAATTGGTAAAGGTGCTATCAACTACATAGAATCCGCCACCACCCCTTCCTCCTGTCAGAACTCTGCCGAAGCATCTACCTCTACTGCCCCTGAATGAACATTTTGTGCCGACACTCTGAAGTACTCTGCGCCACAACGCTCTGTGCCCTGGTTTGCGCCTTTTACTGCTGGCGAAATACTCCGTCCTGTTGCTTCTGAAATTCCAATGCTTACTTTTCAACATGTGGCTCATGTTCCTCCGCCAGGCGTAACAGTTCCTCCCACTACTATGAGCTACGCAACACCTATGGTTCATGCTATCCCAACAAACAAGAGGGTCAATTATTTATTAACATAAAACCGGTCCACCTATTTGCACCTGTAAGAAAAACTGTGTATGGTACCCAAAAAGAATGATTTGTGTATCCTAAATGCCACCGTAAAAACGACATGTGATCAGCATTTTAGAATGCACAAATATAAAATTTGTGCACCATGCACAAGCTGCTTTTTTTCGGACAGATGGCGGTTTTGGGGGGTGGAGTTACCTGCTGAAAATAAATCATTAATAAAAGGGAAACATATTATAATGGAGAATATTGGTTTTATTCTTTTTGCTGGAAACACCCCCCAAAACTGAAAGTGCAGAGTAGCAATTG
>Ga0228711_1009995_pt1 | contig 12637 bp, 8 predicted proteins | sample MedpolnodulmetaG_2_FD_177996 | JGI IMG/M metagenome (GOLD analysis project Ga0228711, IMG submission 177996) | Root nodule microbial communities from Medicago polymorpha collected in Santa Monica, California, United States - brown nodules | ecosystem: Host-associated > Plants > Roots > Nodule...
TCTCTCTTCTAAACCAAACACAAGAGATTGCCCATCTCTCTCCAACTTCTCTCTCCCTTCTTTCTCTCTTTCGTATTTCTCTCCTACCAAACACAGCGTTAGTGTTTGGTTGGGTACCACTATTCGGAAGAAAAATTTGTGCAATAATCTTTTTGGTATAAATAATTTAATTTATTTTAGTATAAACTAATATAAATGAGACGGAGGGGTATCATTTTTTATTTTCAATACAATATTAAATCTATGTTCTTTTCAAAAAAAATATATTAAGTCTATGTTTAGTTTAATGGTGGCAATGTTGCTTTTGAGTATATCGATGTTATCAAATTGATTCTAACTAGAAATAAGTTCTTGTAAAAAAAAAACTAGAAATAAGATAAAGGTAAAGTAATTGTGTATGGACATATCCATGTAAAAATGAATTGAACATCGGTATAAATTTATGCATAGAAATAATTTTAAAATCAAAAATTATATTTTTCTAACTTCAAGTATAGTTAATTTTGCAGTCAAAATCAATTCTACTCTAAAACAGTCAAACACATCACTATTTTTGTCCCAATGTTATCACACTACTTTCAAAATTATCACTTTTACTTTGCATATTGTTCCTTTTTTTTTTAAATTGCATTATTTAATTGGTCATGTTAGATGGCATCTTTTGGATTATTTAAAATGGTTTAATAAGTTTTTCGTCCTTAAAAATACAGTGAATTTTGATTTTAGTCCCTAAAAAATTAAACATAATGTTTTTGTCCTCACAAAAAAATATATTTTGTTTTTGGTCCCTAATGATCAATTTGTGTTAATATATAAATGTCACGATTATAAGTCTTTTATGTTCAAAATGTGTTCATGTTATGTCCATTTATTATGTTCATATTATGTTCAAAAAATGTCAAGAACACATCAAAATTATTTTTGTTAGGGACCAAAAACAAAACAAAAAAATTTGTGAGAATGAAAACAACTCATTTTATTTTATAAGAACTAAAATCAAAATCTGTTATATTTATATGGACGAAAAACTTATTTAACCATATTTAAAAGAGTCAAAAAATAAAATTTTAAATTAAAAATGACACTTTTTAGATTCTTGAAGAATTAACTACACAACATTTAATGTAATATTTCCTTTTTTTTTGTTGAAAGAATGTAAATATTTCCATTTTAAAAATGACATTTTTATACACATATTATATTTGATTCATTTACTTAATATTTCCTTTTTAATATGTGTATAAAAATTACAAACGACATTCATTTTTAAAACATTTTGTTGTAATGCGAGTTCCGAAAATGATGATTCCAATTTCCACAAGAATCTTGAGTAAACGTAGTGAGTACCAGCCGATTCTAGTGTTTTCCAAAAGATGTAAGTTATTCAATCCCACGGGGCACTCTTTCGAGAATCTTCCCACAAAGCATCCCTCACCGTTAGATCATCTCCTGAAGACACGTGGCAGTCACATAAACCAAGATGCATGATCAAGCATAGCCACAATTTTCATCAAACTTACAATGTCACCTCCTACCACCTTCCCCTCTTTCATTATAAATAACACTTCACCCTCCACATTTCAACTCACCAATTCTCCTCTCAAACACTTTCTCGTATCATAATATTAATCCCTCTCACAAAAGAAAAGCACTTACTTTTATTTTAAATTTAATTTTAATTAAGCACTTAAAATATGGCACCAGAGCTAGTTCCAACTGCTGCAAAATCAGTTACCGGATTCACGAAGCCAGTGACGATACCAAAACGTGCTTATGTAACGTTTCTTGCCGGTAACGGTGATTACGTGAAAGGTGTAATAGGTTTGGCTAAAGGATTGAGGAAGGTGAAGACAGCGTATCCGCTTGTTGTGGCGGTGCTTCCAGATGTACCGGAGGAACACCGTGAGATGTTGGAAGCTCAGGGATGTACTGTTCGTGAGATTGAACCGGTTAATCCACCCGAAAATCAGACTCAGTTTGCTATGCCTTATTACGTCATCAACTATTCCAAACTCCGTATATGGGAGGTACGTACACTATGCTATTTTCATAGTCTGTTATTTCTACACGTCATCAAATATTTATTTCTGTTATTGTTCCTTTACACGTGGATTTTTGAGTCGGCTGGTTTCTTACACGTGGACACTCAGATCCATACATATGACGTGTCACTTGCATTTCTAGTTCTAGATAAAAAAACCAAAAACTTAATTTTACCTAATGAAAATAATAACTGTGATTAAGTGAAGAATTTCGAAGGGACTTAATAACTTGTGTTCTAAGTAGGGAAATTGGTCCTTACAAATTATTTTGAAGTTAGATCTGTTGTGATGTTGTTTACCATGGATTGATACTACAACTTTTGTTCTCAAAACTTTTTCACCATCCAATTCAGCCGACGTTGGACCTATGAAGCACAGACATAGACATAGATATCGGACACGACACAGACATACCGACACTACAAATAATTTGAGAAAATCACATAATTCAGTGTAATTATAAGAGTCGGACTCGTGTTCGTGTCGTGTCCGACACCAGGACACTCCTAATTTTTTGATGAGTGTTTCATAGCTTTGGACCTTCAGTGTTTTTTTGGCTTCTCAAAAGAAAATGGAATCAAGTTAGTCTATCATTTATAATGAGTTAAAATTAACCAAGAGATCAAGAGACTCGTCATAAAACTAGTAAGGAAGTGTGCTTATTTGAGCTACATTTATGTTACAGTTTGTGGAATACAGCAAGATGATATACTTGGACGGAGACATTCAAGTTTATGAAAACATAGACCATCTCTTTGATCTACCAGATGGTCATTTCTACGCCGTCATGGATTGTTTTTGTGAGAAAACTTGGAGTCACACACCACAGTACAAAATCGGTTATTGTCAACAATGTCCAGAAAAGGTGCAGTGGCCAAAGGAAATGGGTCAACCTCCTTCACTTTACTTCAATGCTGGCATGTTCTTGTTTGAGCCAAGCGTTGAAACTTACCATGATCTTTTAAAGACACTTAAAGTCACTCCTCCTACTCCTTTTGCAGAACAAGATTTCTTGAATATGTATTTCAAGGATATTTATAAGCCAATTCCATTGGTTTACAATCTTGTTCTTGCCATGTTATGGCGCCACCCTGAAAATGTTGAGCTTCATAAAGTCAAGGTTGTTCACTATTGTGCAGCGGTAAGCAATGTGTATTTTGATTTATTGATCGTGTGAATTAATTTCAAGTGCATAAACTTTTACATGACTTGATTTTTCGTTTTTGTTTAGGGATCAAAGCCTTGGAGATACACAGGGAAGGAAGAGAACATGCAAAGGGAGGATATAAAAATGTTGGTGAAGAAATGGTGGGATATTTACAACGATTCATCTCTTGACTACAAGAATTTGAGTGGAAGTAGTGAAGTACAAACAAATGGTGTTGATATTGAGCCTTTCTTACAGGCCTTGTCTGAGGTTGGTCGTGTTCAATATGTTACAGCACCTTCAGCAGCTTAAACTGACCTGTTTTTTGGTGACCATTCCTCCAATGGAAGCAAAAACATAAAAAATAAAGTAAGGAATAACAATGGAATTATGGAAGTGAGTAAAAAGTTTAGGTGCAACCGTTCAAGAATTTTTTTCGAGACAAGGGGAATGGTTGGTGCTAGGTACAGGATATTTCAGCTTTTGTGTGTTTTCATTTTATTTTTTAAATGTGTGAATTTGTTTGACTTCGGTTTTGTTCATATGGGTTTGGTTCTGGCTTGTAATTTTCAAATATGTACATTATGTTCTTGTTGTTTTTTATTTTTGATTCTGTTTTTGTTTTGGTAATATATATCAAGGGCAAATTGCTTTGTTGTAAAGGGAAACGTCAAATTTGAAATGCGAATGCAATGCAATTTTATTGTGTAGAGGGTCTCTTTGGCTATTTCATGTGAAATTGTGGGAAGTTTTCTATGTCTATATTGATCGGTCAATTTATAGAGGTTTGTTGTTGCTTAGCACAGCAATGTCTTTAATATTATCAAAAAGAAAATATTGCCATTTTTATTACTGGCAATAAATATTGTGGCAATGTAGGTATTCTTCAACTCTGATATCTTGAGGCAGACGGTTCAAATCCGTTGTAACATTATTGTGTTTGAAATTGTTCCTCTTCGAATGGTAGAAGAACATTTTCAGTTATCTCATCATACTCGAATTATAAAACTTTCAAGTTGTCTGGTGTTGATAAGCTGATCAATCAACATGCATTCTCGTTGAGGATGAAATGTGTTCTGTGGGATCTCAGTTCAGCTCGAACATGAGACAAAAAAGTCAAAACAAAAAAAAAGAAAATTTGAAGCTTATCTTTTTAGGATGAGACTTCTATCAGACACGGGCAGTCTCAATAAGTACTTAAAATGTGATCTATTATAAGATTTGCCATCATATTTTGTTTATAAAAAAAATAGTCTTATTAACGAGTGTCTCCAGATACTCTTTAAGCATTTAAAGCAATTGATATTTTAAAAGTCATTTATAGTTCTTAAAGAGTGTCTGGAGCCACGTCAGCAAAGACAAAGTCAAAAGTGACCTTGGGGGCCAAAACTGTCAAAGATCAAATACAGAGGGGGCTGTTTTGTATTTTAATTAGTTAAGGGTCAAAATCACAACTTTTGAAAAGATAGGGGACCAAAAGTGCAATTAAGTCTTTTTTAAATCATCATCCTTTAGAAAATTTTGATTACACACGAAGAAGAATATGTGAATCATCATCCTAAAAGTTGTCACAAAATTGATTGCGCAAATATTACTACTTTTTTTATTATCATCACTCCAAAGTTAAAATTCACTTGGAGTTTGATCTTGACTCAATAGTGATACATTTCTTTTTGTCTACCGATTTATATCCCTCTCAAGTATAAATAGGAAAAATAAAGAATAAATCAAATATAAGCACCAAAAGAAAATATAAAAGAGAAAAATGTTTAAAAGTAAAATAGCAACATAAGAAATAAAAAAACAAAATGAAATGTTAAACAAAGAACATATCAATGAATCAAGAGATAGAAAAAGTAGCGAGTATTAAGATATTAAAATAAATGAAATAGAAGGAGGCTGAAAGCAGTTATATTTGAACGTAATAATAGCAATCTTTCATATACATTTTAATTGATACATGATGCATTTCTTCTTTTCTTTTGATTGACTTCCACATATCTAAGATAAAATTCCGGTTGAAAACAAAAAACATATAAGCACCGAAAAAATACGAATAAGAAAACGACAGGATAAGAAATCACAATAAAAAGCAAATTAAGAATAAGAAATAAAAATTAGCAATACATAGGATGAATATTGAGAGATAAAAGAAACGAGAATAAGGTTGAAAATAGTGATTTCGAATGTGGCAGTTCTTGAATGTAGCAATGCTTCCTTTATATATAATTGTGGGTAGAATAAATCTTTGCATAAACTGTGAGATTGATTTCTTTGAAGTCAAGGGTATTATTGATTCTACACTAATAGCATTGAAGACATTGATTATTTTTCTATAATAATTTAGCATGGAACATGGGATTGTGGCGATATATGAGGAGGAAAATTGAAGAATGAATATATGAAATTTTTCTATAATAATTTAGAACATTGAACTGTGAGAATGAATATTTGAAATTTTTCTATAATAATTTTTCGAAATTAGAGTCAAAAAAGAAAAGAAAAATATTTAGTTTGGTCTGATCATACAGAAAAGTGGTTTATTGTTTTTTATAATCTTTATATAATTTAGTTTACGGTGATAAGGCAACATGGTTCAATTTAAATGTACATAATACATTTTTTTTTTGAGAGAAAATGTACATAATACATATAACTATTTCATTTTAAATAAATGGAATGAATGTAATATACACAAAACGTAATTAAGGAAACTTTCTTGATCAAATGTACAATGCATTGCAACATTTTTGTTAGAGGAGCAATAAATGCTTGAGAGAAACTTGAGACGCCACATGTACTTTTGCCCAAATATGTAAGCTTTTGTATTATATAAAGATAAAGATATCAAATGTTGCTAGCACCACATGATCGTCTTGCTCCGTGGACGAATTAAGGTGACTAGCAAAGTGCATTATCGACGCATCTTTTTTTGAGCACCACAATACCGGTGGAATTAGGATTTGCTCAAGGGACGAGTTTGAGATGTTTATGGTGGTTGCAATCTATTATGAATGTTGAGGAGGGCAAAGCTTCATGCTTATTAATAGTCATCTAGTAAATGAGGGAATTAGAGTTCAAATAAGTTATTTTTACTCTCGATTCAAAGAGTGTTGTGAACTTTTTTAACGAGCGAGTCAATAACATAATAGAATGGAGGTAGGTAGAGATCGTAGTACCTTATTCTTATGCGGTTTTTCAAGAGAGAGACTAATGTAGATATTTAGTTGCAATTGTTCTGCTGCTGATGGTGGAGGAAGTGCTGAAACACCGTTAGATCGGTATAGATCAGATTGGTATCGGCGGCCTTCATTATAGCGGTATTCACCATTATATTCATATACGTTAAGGTGAAAGTGAGAGTGTCCACCGCCACTGCCGCCAACAACATCTGCAGCAATGAGTTTAGCATGTTTTCCAGCTTTTGTTATTTCAGTCAAAAGCTTATTTGGATCAATTGCCCCAGAAATTCGAATGATACCACCGATGTTGAATGATACATCTTCAAATCCAATTCCAATAATGATTAAGTGTAAGTAAAGACCAATTGTACAAAATAGAATGTAATATCAATTACAGAAAATAACAAAACTTTATTGTTTGTTCTCTTCAACATTTGCAGAGATCAATACTTGATTTTTTCGAGTACAAGTACAAGTATACATCTAATATTCCTTAAAAAAAGAAAAGTGTGCATCTAATATAACTCAATTTTTTTTTTTAAAGATCTAATATTAATTTTAACATATGTTTTACATTGCCACTAATTTTTTTTTTTTTGAAGATCTAATATTAATTTTAACATATGTTTTACAGAAACTTTGAAGAAAACGGAAGTCATTATTGTATTTTTCCATCTTCTATTAAAAATTATTTTTTCTCATAAAAATCAAAATAACATTTTATTTTCAACATATTTTTTTAACAAAATGATTTTTCAAAAAGGTTTTGACTATATTATTTAAAACATAAAAAGTGATTTCTTAAAAAATAAAAGTGGTTTTATCTCCAAATAATCATAAACAAATGCACTCTTAAGGGGTCAAACTTTTCCAACATGTCTTTTTAGAAATACCAATCAAGGATCAAACTGGTGACACAATTACATGGAAAGGCTACTTTTTTTCCCATAATTGAAAAGTTGTTTTCAACCATTTGATTAAATGAAGAACACAATCTTATCATGTTCCTCTAACACTGAATTTTTTTTCACTTTCTTCCCCAACCATTCTTTCTCCCACATACTATATACTACTATATAGATCACACTATGCTAGTAAAATAACAATATATTCACCAATGAGCGTGTAAATTGTTACCTTTGATACTCTTGATCACTTTTGTAATGGACTTCTTCCAACCAGTAGATTGAGTATCCACTTTCAGAACACAGATCTACGGAAAAAAAATAATAAAACATATATACTCGTAAATAAGAACTCAACCTACCAAAAACAATTTTTTGTTGTTGAGTCGTACACAAAAATCAATGAAATTTTATGAAACCATGTAAATAAATAAATGAAATTCCATTAAAGATTGAAAGTGTGTTCTTTTGTTGCCTCTAAAACTTTGGGCAAAATGAGTAGATAACCTCTGCTATCTATAGGCCTCTATAACTTGATAATCTTGATGGATTAATTAATATTAATGGTCAATATTGTGTGGAATAATATGATGGAAACAATTGATTTTTTATTTTCTAAATAAGTTTTTACACCTGTTTTTTTTCACCCCCACTTTTAATTTTTTTCAGATTGAACATGAGTTCACCTCTACATTACAATTCCGTTATGCGAAAAACTTTTGTTTTATTAAACTTCATGAAAAACAACAATTAAGATTTCCGTTATTCTTTTGTCAAAAAAAAAAAAAAGATTTCCGTTATTCTATTTATTGTCGGAAAGCTATAAAAATCCAGTTTGGTATGGTAAAAATTTAGGAAAATCAAAGTAAACATTATCAATTGGAAATAATTTTTATGAAAAAAATTGGTAGACCAGGCCGAATTGGAAAACTTAAAAGATTGTTTCCAATATGTATTTTCGTAATTTGACTAGGTTTTTTTTATCTCCAATAATTATGATGAATTTATTACTAATGTTTATGTATTTTCTTGATTTATAAAAATTGTAAAATATGTAATAAATTTATCAAAATGTTAAAAAACTTCCATTAAAATTATAGTCAAAGTAATATATAAATGCATTTCAAATATCGCTAGCACCACATGATCTTCTTGCATCCATGACGAATTAAGGTCACTTGCAAAGTGCAATATCGACATGTTTTTTTCTTGAGCAGCACAATATGGTTGGGATTAGGATTTGTTTAAGAGACGGGTTTGGGATGTTTATAGTAGCAAGGACTTTGTGGTAGCAACTTATTTTGAATGTCAAAGAGGGTGAGACTTCGTACTTGTTAGCAGCTATCAAGTGGATGCAGGAATTAGAGTACAAACAAATTATTTTTACTCTGGATTTCAAGAGTAATGTAGACTCTTTTAACTTGTCAGTCAATAAAACAAGGTAGTTCCATTTAAAATAGATGTCGTAGTACGTTATCATCGTTCTATAACAACTCTTATGTTGAGTTTTTGTGGAGATATACTTGCTTATAACCTTGCTTAGGTAACCATATACAACGCAATCTCTCGACTTTATTTTAACATTCTCTTTTATATTGATCCTTTAATTTTTAATGAAATTTGTCAGCTTTTTTTGTTAAAAAAGTTAGAAGAAAAAAAAAGTTCTTATTGAAATTTTGCTGGTAAATCAGACGAATAAAAAATATTTGTCAATGAGACGAATAGTAAGAATAAATATACTCCACACATTTATGTAAGTAAAAATACATGACACTGCCACATTTATGTAAGTAAAAATAATTTGAGAAATAGAACCAAAAAAAATAAAATAAAATTTGAGAACAAAAAAAAAAAGGAAGTTTTCATTGATTACCTTCAGAATCGACTAACTGAAAAATCAATTACCGCCACAAACGGTATAAGATTAATTTCTTGCATATTTACCATGATTGTGAATCACGATATTCTAGCATAACTGATTCATCGTATGATCACAAAATGAGGCTACAAACTTATAATGGACAGGGAAATTAATACCAATTGGTATGTTATCCGAAAAGGGAAATTAAATATTGTATCACTAGGGAGATAAAAAAAAGGACGGCAAAGTCTATAATAAGAAACTAATATTATTATGAGAAAACAATATAGTAGTCCAACATTGAAAGTAAAAAATAAAAAACCCAAATAAAAAAAAGGGATCTCCAATTAAATTTTCCTAAAAGGGGAAATAAAACGAAATAAAAGATCTTCCTACTAAAAAAAAGAAGAAGATCTGAAGTACGGAATGGAAAATGCAGAAAGCAAAAGTTCAGATAAACTATAATGTAAAACTTATACTAATCAATTGGTCACATAATAACACAATTGTTATTTGTATCATAGTAGTGCTGGAGTTGTTGATGTTGCAATTGTTCTGGTGCAGATGATGGAGGCAGTGCTAAAACACCATTGGATGGGTGAGGATCAGATTGATATTGAATATGATTATAGCTAGGTACCACATTTCCAGATGGTGCAGGTAGTGCGAAAACATCGCTGGATCGGTAACGATCAGATTGATATTGAATACGGTTATAGCTAGGTACCACATCTCCATGTCCTCCATTATATTCATTATAATGGTATCCGCGACCGTGATTGCCATTATATTCATTATAGCGGTGTTCACGACTGTGGTTACCATTATATTCATTATGCTCGTATCCATTACCATTGTTGGAGTTACGGATCAAGTGAGAATGTCCACTGCCACTGCCACCACTGCTGTCAACAACATTAGCAGCAATGAGTTCAGCATGTTTCCCAGCTTTTGTTATTTCAGTCAAAAGCTTATTTGGATCTATTGCCCCAGAAATTCGAATAATACCATGCGTTGCATCGATACTAAAGGAAACATCTACAAATCCAATTCCAATAATATGATTAAAATGTAAGTAAATATTAATAGATCAATAAATTGATTTGCATAGACCAATTACGGACAACAAAATATTAGAGCAATTACTAAAAATAATAAAATTTTATTATTTTTTCTCTTCAACATTTGTAGAGACCAATAACTCGATTTTTTTGGCTACACGTATAAAACTAAAAACTCAATTTAATCGCTTTAATTGTTTTTTCTTTAATTGTTTTTTCTCAAGATTGATCGGTTTATTTCATTAGGGTTTAATTACATACCCACCAACCGACATCTATTTAGGGTTTTTTTAGATCAAAATAAAATTAATTTCGATATAAATTGATTAATTGATTTAGAGATTAATTTAGGGTTTGTTTAGATCAAAATAAATGTAATTTTGATGTAAATTGATTTAGAGACAATTTTTTAGAAACTTACAAAAAAACAGACGTCATTATTGTATATTTCCATCTTCTATTAAAAATGATTTTTTTTGGTTTTACCTCTTAATAATCTTTAAAACAAATGCACTCTTACACGGTTAAACATTTATCAAAATGGTGACCACAAATACCTACTATATAGATCACACTTTATTGATAAAACAACAATATATTTATTGATGAGTGTGTAAATTCTTACCTTTGATACTCTTGATCACTTTTGTAATGGATTTCTCCCAACCAGCGGATTGAGTATCCACTTTCAGCACACAGATCTATGAAAAAAAACATATATACACATAAATAAGAACTCAACCTAGCACAAATAATTTTGAGCTATACACAAAAAATAATGAAAAACGTTTAAACCACACAAATAAAAGAAAAAATGGGAGCTTCATTTGAGTACATACCATGTTACGATAGGAGGAATCCATTGAGAATTGATAATAAACTAGAAATTGAAGGAGAACCTGATGATAGTGTTTTTTTGTCGCCTTTATAATTTTGGGGTAAAATGAGTTGAGAACCTCTACTGTTTATAGGTCTCCATCAGTCGGTAATCTCGGTGGATTAATTAACATTAATGGTCTTAATATTGTATAGAACGATGTAGTGGAAACAATTGATTTTTTATTTTTTAAATAAGAATTTTGTTTTTGTAACAAAAAAAACTATATTAAACAAAACAAAACTAAGGCCCATGTCATAATCAACCAAGAAAAAGTTACTACTATTAGTTGTTTTAACATGTGCAATGTTGCACATGTTAGACAAACCCTTTTTTAAAATCAACCATAATTTGTTTATCACGTGCCCCTTCAACCCTAAAAATCACTAAAATGTCAATTATATCCTTTTTGACATTAAATTTTATAGGGTGTGTTTGTTTTAAGTTTATCAAATTTATTTTTAGGAATACCGTTTCTTGGAATATAAAGATGTGAATTTTATTCTAAGATATTTAGAAATAAGATGATTAGTTAACATTATAATATTTCAAACAACATTAAAAATAGGGACTATAATAGGTAATTATATATGAATTTATTCCCACCATTTTCCTTGAGAAATTTTTTCTATTCCCTAAAACATTGTATACCCAGTAATAAAATTTGGTAAACTTGTAACAAACATATGCATATATATTTATATCATTTTATGCCTAGAAATCTATAAATATAACTTAAAACAAATGCACTCCTACACCTATTTTTTCACCCTCGGGTCCAACTTTTTCGGATTCAACATAGTTCACCCCTACACTACCAATCCAATATTTGAAAAGACTTCCACTTACTTATTAAACTATTGGAAAACTACGATTAACATTTATGCTATTCTATTTTTTTTTTAGGAAACATTTATGCTATTCTATTTATTACGGAAAAACTACAAAAATCCATTCTGGTTTGGTAAAAAAAATATAGGAAAATCAAAGTAAACATTTTCCATTGTTGATAAGTTTTATAAAAGATGGATAGACCACGCCGAATTGGAAAAGTTGAAAGACGTTTCGGATATGCATTTTCGTACGATGGCAAAATGGATACCTCACATAAATGTAACGGTGAGAATATAAATGTAAGGGTATATGCTAAAATTTTCAGAGTTATGCTCTTTACCCAAACGTTTTTGCTCATTCTCAAGTGAATTTCTTTTTTTACTCTTACGTGACTTAAGTTACACTAGTACAAACTGCCACGTGACTTAAGTCACGCTAGTGTTAACACTAGCGTAAGTTAACTCACGCTGGTTCTGTGCGCACCAGAACAGACATGCAGTGATCACTGCCTTGTTCCCTGTTTAACTTCGTTCCTGCATTTGTTCATACATAGGAACAATCATTCATTCATTCAACCAAAACTCATAATTTAGAACACATGCATTCATTCATTCATAATTTAGATACGCAATATTAACGAAAAATAACGTAAATGTCATAAATAAGCGCAACCGCGCAAATGTAAATATAGTACAACCAAAATGTCAGGAAAATACTACAAATATCCA
>Ga0228711_1009997_pt1 | contig 12634 bp, 5 predicted proteins | sample MedpolnodulmetaG_2_FD_177996 | JGI IMG/M metagenome (GOLD analysis project Ga0228711, IMG submission 177996) | Root nodule microbial communities from Medicago polymorpha collected in Santa Monica, California, United States - brown nodules | ecosystem: Host-associated > Plants > Roots > Nodule...
TATATCCACATGGGTATAAGAATAGTAATTACTCATAGGGATAGCCTATAAAGAGAGTAGTTACATTTAGTCAAAATCAATAAATGTTCTTTGACATTCAATTAATCCATGTTTTAGCAAAACATGTGACTATGAAAATCCATAAGAATATAGAAAATTCAAGAATCTCCGAAATGGATCAACATAGACACTTAGTTTAAAGAAAATAAAATATGGATTAATGTGGCCACTAGAATGTCTATAATGAACAAACATTTATGATTATTTCAGTTTATAAGTACTTCAAGAACACAATATCATACTCGATAGGAATATTGATATTATACATTGTACTTATTATTTATTACCTCATAAAATGTGGAATGTTGGTAAGAGAGAAGCACAACATATATTTGCATGCTAAGAGGTTATTGTGCATATTCCAACAAAATTGACTTAAACATCCAATTATGATGCTTATTGAGATAAAAAAGAATTTTAATATATATCTCAACATATTAGAATGAGACTATGTTTAAAGTCTCTTAAGCTATGCCATATTTTATAGTGTGCACAAGAGTATATGACAATGACGAGAATATTAAATTGTATGTATATAATATTGTGTACACATTTGTCTTGATCTCACATATATATAAAAAAGAGTGAGATTATTTCTCATCTGAGCTCAAAGTATATAGTGTTGTGTACAGACTCTCACTGATCCCACATATATATAAACAAGAGTAAGTTGAATTCTCATTAGTGATCACTGAAATATAGAATTATTTTAATAATTTAATATTCAACAGTGGAATACTTGATTACTAGTGCAAGATTATCAACATAAGTGGTTATATAATTTCAATTAACAGAGTTTCATGAACTCAACCACATATTTTGCACATTAGTATAGCAGAATTATTAACTCAAGTGGTAACTTAATGATAGTATGAAACCCCAAGAATATATAATTTATCAATGACATATATTATCAAGAATTGAGTTTCGTAGTTAACCACATATATTCTGTATTTAGAATTAAGGAGAATGTAAATTTTCATTTAAGAATTTTATAACATAAGATCTCCTTTTCACAATTAAAATTCCAAAGAATTTTATAAATATAGTAACCTTTATATGACGTAGTATGATGATTATATAAAAGGTTTATCATCATATGAGTGAGATAAGTCTCTTATTATTATAAAATAGGATATAAGACTCTATTCACAATTTTAGTAACTCACTCAAAATTCAAATGCTACAGTTATAATTACACACATTTGAGAAAAGATTAGGTTACACGCAGCGGACGTACATGAGACTTATATTTTATTATTATTGAGAATATAAGAGAAAATAGTCATAAGTTTCCATAAATATTAAAGAATAGCAATAATATAAAATATGTCAAAATATAGTGAAATTAAATATCTGAAATATATCATTAATAATTATTTAAAATAATGGTATAAATAAATTTTTCTCAATGGAGTTGTTAAGAATTTTGGGATTTTGACATATTACTTTTACAAAATGAGTTTACAATGATATAAAATAATATGGAAGTGTATAATAATTTATGAGAAAATAATATAATTAATATCCTCAATATAAGTCTCTACAATAATTTTATATCTACAATTATGAAACATATATATATATATATTTGTTTATGAGATATAGTTAATTGACATGTAGAATTTTCCTCGCTTGCTGTATAATGATATTTTCCTCACTTGAGAAAAAATGATACTAATAAGGTATTTTTCTTAAAGTAATGTCATACCAATAGGGTATGTCCATCACGTTACACAATACATAGCAAGGATTCTCCCACTTGATAGAGAATAGATAATGATAGTTGAATTAAAAAGTTTGAAAGATATTTTAAATTAAATATTCAACTATTTCTCTATCACAAAATGATATGTTAAGTAACGTCACACCGATAGGGTATGTCCGTCACTCACATAACAAAGGGATAGTAGCAATCCAAAATATTTATATATATAAAAAATCACGTTTAGGTAGAAATTTAATTCAAAATATAATAATATTGGATTGCAAAATTTATACAATTTTTTACATGTCTTTTAATAGAGTAACTTACTTATTGTAATCTCATTCAAGAGCTTAAGAATAATAATAAGTAAGAACTATATCATCACAATGTACAATTCTTATGTCTCAAAATTTAAACATTGATAGAGTATTCTAATTATAATTGACATACGTATAAACATTTTAAGTACATTGAATAATAACAATTATATTAATAACAACACACCGATAGGGTATGACTATTACAAATATTTATTTAACAAAATTCGCATAATTGTACCCACGATAGGTGAGATTACAATTATACAAATCAATAATATTTATGCTTAAGAGAATATGAAACAATAATATCATGCATAAACAACTGTACTTAATTTACCCAACTTCAGTCATATTCAAATAATAGAAAAATGTGCTTAACAATATTTTAAATTAGCACATCATAAATATGACTTTAGAATTTCTTTTATATGAAGTAGTATAATAACAAAAGTTATTATTTGGAATACAAGTGTGTCAAATAGTTTTCTAATTTATTCAGAATAGAACTCTTAGAATAAAATTTTAAATACTCCCACTATAAACTAGAATTAGAATATAAATACAATTGGAGTATTATAGTAAAATATATAAGAATTATAGAGTTCTGTTTAGAATATTCTGGAAAAAGGATTTCACTTCTATATAAAATATCATAATTGCACAACAAAAGAGAAGAATGAATAAATGTTTTCAAATGTGCAATAATATACGATAAGTCAAAAGAGAATAAAAGTAATTAAATCACGACTTACCTCGCAGTGTGTGACATTCATCCTTATACTTTGAGTCAATGACTTTTGATGACTTAACGAGAATATCTTATAATATAGTCATCTCAAAATAATCATGAATAGAGAATAAACAATTATAAATAAACATATGTGAGACTCTAATTATAAATCAATATGATTTATATAAGAATTCAGACGTAAGGATGATTTAAAATTGCATGAATTCTTAATATGTTGTTTTGATAATAGTTAACGAATAAACAACAAAGAGGCATACATATTTTAATTCATAAATAGAATTTTAGCATAAAAAATGCAACAATGCATTATTCACTATATATATAAAATATATAGTTTAATATTATTGTGATCCAAATATTTCACTGCGACAAGACACATAATTAGATAGTTAATGGTGTTTGTCACAAAATTTAGAGTAATAAACTACGGGTCTAGATTAGAGAGTATAGTAGAAAGCATAAGAATGTATATTAAAGAGAAATATGTCAATTTTAGATTCAATTAATAGAAATGACATATATAATATACAACTCACTATACTCGTTTTGAAAACAAAATATTATCAGGACCCTTTAAATCAATTTGAGACAGGAATCATAGACAAGTGTCTAGGTTTAAATATGTCGCCAAAAAGAATGATCAATTAGTAAACTTCGGATCTTTATGTTAAGACAATATGGATTAAAGAATAATATTATATTATAATATTTATAATGCCAAGAATATTTAAAATCGTAAAATTTAAATTAATTACATTTGGCATTAAAATAAATAAAATTGAGCCTTCTATAAATTCACAATAGTAACATTTTAATTGATAAGATACTTAGTGTTACTAGTATAAGAGAGGATTTTCAAAACAGTTTAGGCTCAAATATTGAGAATATATGATTTGAAATAAATTATTCTTAGTTTAATTGATATACGATCTTTTCAAGATTTGACAAAATTTTAAAACCCAAAAAAAACAAGAATATATATATAGTATAATAGTCAGTTATTCTTGATGGGACAAATAATTGAGGGTATCAACAAATCTCAAAATATATATTAATATAAAATATTTGATGCAAGAATTTAAGTCTGAGTCTAAGAATTTTCATAACTATAACACTTTAAAAGAATATTTTTCATAAGTGTTATTACTATAACAAGTATTTTCACATAATATATTTTAGATTCAATTGTGGAGAATATATGAATAAGAAATCTTTACACCAAAAATTAGAACATAAGATATTTTAGAAATACAATTTATCTCTTAATAATAATGTATAAAATATCAATGTATCAAACAATTCCAAATTTACATCATAATAATCAGAGAATATAATAATAATAATAATAATTTGGTATAATAAAATAAAATTGGAATCTTTAGAATATGCATGCTCTACCACGCACCTGGGTGTCAATTTTGCGCGTGCGATTCACGCGCCTGATGCGCGAGTGGCTTCGGATAATTTTCTGTGAACGCGTGGTGTTCACGCGCAGGGCATCTTCTTTGCCCGGATTGCAGAGAAACGGGTCGATTTTGACCCACGATTGACCTGTTATGATCTCTGTCATAAGTGGACGATATTCGACGATTCAAGTGGATTTGAAATCGCGATTGAGAGACAAAGGGAAACCACATATCAATTTTGGAATTATCTCTTAATCAACGGATGTGAGGAATTAGGGTTCATCACAAAATCTAGAATTAGAACTGATTCAAATTCGATTTGATAAAAGTTTGATTCGAAATTGATCAATTAAGTGAAGCCCTCATTAAATTTGAAGAGTCATTAATCTATTAAGGGAGATCATAGACCAAAATTGGGCTGTTAACCGAAGGAAGGAAAAAACATGGGTAACACATCAAAATGATTTTGAGGTTTGATCGTAATCGTGAAAAATAAAATAGCCAGAATATGACAACATGTCAAAGCAGTACAAATCACAACCATAATATAATAACCATTCAAGTATGGGTAAATCACATTAACAGGATTGATATGATTCGTGTACATATCCATTTATTTTCATACTTTAATTAATAACACGTGATCAAAACAATGAGATTTAACATCAAAATCAAAATCAAAATCAAAAGCATATTAGGCTATCATATGCATGAGATTCAACCAAATTACGTTCGATGACAGATTGATAGCAACTCAATATTAAATCAAAACAATTGTCATAAATTGTATCTATTTGGCTCTGATACCAATTGATAAAAGTTTTAGGATTTAACCATGGATTATTAGATACAAGTTATAGCATATCATCAGCAACAAAGAAGGAATAAGAAGCCGTGTACCTTGTATGTTTAGGTTCATGAACGATCACCATCAAGTTATGAGAGGAATAACTACCCTCATTCCGTTTAGCGTTAGGTTTTCAGAGTAGTATCTGATGGGATGACGTTTAAATAGCTAAACGGCTGAGGGCAGAGACCTCTCATTGGGCTTAGCTAAATGGTCTAACCCATCACGGTCCATTTAGAAAGAATAGCCCAACCTCACATATTCATCATCTAATTAGTGCTTAACACATTAAACCATAATTTATATTATGACATTAACTTATAATAATTGATTATTGTCAATCCATAATTGATTAATTAAATAATTAATCCAACATTTTAGTGTAACAATATATGCGTGTGATTTTTGGCACACCTTAGACTTATTTATCAATAAAATTATTTTTTCAGTTAAAAACCAATATGGGTCTACTTTTAGATCTTTTTCTTTAAGGTCTATATCTAACTGTGAAAATTATGTGTTTGTATCACTAACTTGAGGTCATTTACCGTTTTACTCAAACTAAAATTTCTCATAAGAGTTTGTATCACTAACTTGAGGTCATTTAACTCAAACCTCTGCACGTGTTTACCAATGGTGTATATAAATATGTGAATGAACTAAAATATCATTCTTTAACACAAGTTTATTTTGTACTACCAATAAAGGTTAAACTATGAGAGCATGAGAATTTATCCCCTCGGATGCACCTGTAGTAGAATATATTGGTGTGCTTAATATAGATGATGATTAAACAATGCTATTAAAATGAATATAGATTTAACCTTGATCATTTGCACACAATCAACAGGTTAGATGGAAGCGAGATAATAATGCAAGTATTATTTTATTTGAAATTTATTTTGTTTTTTAATTATATTATTATAATTTATAGTTGGATTGATAGTGAGTTGGATAGAATCAAGGTTGTTCACCGTAATTCTGACTAAAACTACTGTTGATAATATCACAATGATTTGTATGCAAATTCTGATCACTTTTAGTAAAAGGGTCTTGTTAACTGGTGCCCCGGAGGCACTAGTTAAGGAAACAAAAAAGTAACTATTTGCATTTAAAACATAATTATTTACACTTTTTAAACTTTGACTACACAAGTTTCTTAATCCTTATACTATATTTGATTTCTTTAACCAGTGCCTCGGGGCACTAGTTAACATTTTCCTTAGTAAAATACCGTATCCACTAACCTCATTTCCTCTTGTTTTCTTGGACTGCGAATTTTATATCATGGCATTAACATGAAAAAAACAATATTAAAATACAAAACGTAGTTGACTATGTTCAACAAGAAAAGTGGTTAACGGGTTTTAAATTTTATCTATTTTTTTCTCTCTACAATTTACATGATCATATCCCATTATACAACAACAATTGGGTCATTTAAGAAAAAATGTCAACATAAAATATATTATTTATCTAATATACCAGACATATTCTAGAAAAAAATGTATGTTTTTAAAAAATAATAAAACACACTAACTAAACTCCTATGATGAATAAAATAGTATCATAAAATACTTTGTAAATGACTTATTGTCATAAAAATAAATCCCAATCATGTTATCTTTTTTACTAACGTATTATTTAAAAAATATAAAAGGATAATAAAAGGAAAAAACCTTGTGTTCAAAATTATAGAAAAATCAAAAAGAGGATTTGATAACAGGAAATCGAAAACAACACAGATATGACGCTAAGATCACTCAAAGGTCTTAGGGATTGTGGTACGAAGACCACTCTAAACAACTAAGGGAAAAAGGTATTTTGATCACTCTGAATATCAAAGGAACAATGGTCATAATACAATTTTTGAAGTGACAAACTTCCTTGAAGGTATAATTTTGAAAGACAAAAAATAAATGAGAGAAGTGACGAAATGCGTCGAGCAAATGAAGGAGAATGGAAAGCTCAAAAATATGTCGACCTTTGGTGTGCTTTTCACAAAAGGCTTAGCGCTCTTTATATGTATTTGAAAACTATATGGTTTGTGTAAGCTAACCAATGTTGAACTTTAGTATTATTTTTTTAATCTCACACATGAGATATTTTTTGAAGAGACAATCACACATGAGATATTATAAATATGGAAAATTCTATGGTGAAGTCGTGAAAATGACTTTTCTGATAAAGTTAACACTATAACATCAAAATTGTAGCGAGTAACACCTCACTGTCTGTACAGTGGCATCAAAAGTTTAGTCCCCATAGTATCATCAATTCATCGGATTAACAAGACTACACTTAATCTAATTTTATTCTACCTTGTTTTAAGTGTAACACCCCACAAAGTGTAACACTCAAGACTATCACATAATATCATCAAATATGTTTGCATGTTAAATATGTCAACGATAAAATAGTACATGTAAGTCCAAGATGTTGCAAGCATTACTAGATGAATTACTATTGATCATTAATCAGTAATCAACAATTTAAATTTGAATCAAACATTAAAATTAAAATTAACTTTTTCAAAAAAGTCAGTTTCCTGACTGCACCATAGAAGCTCCCAATAAATATTTCAATATAAATCATACCAAATCCAATTTTTTTACCCAATCATATCAAATCCTGTAATGTGTGTTAAGTATGAATCTCATTAAATCTTTTACTAAATTATTGTATTAATAAATAATATTTATGATAGAACTGTTGAATAGTTATGATATACTAATGTAACTAATTTAAGCTTTGAGATACAAATGATATACTTCATTGTAATATTTTCATACTAAGGAAGTAAAAGATTTAAAATTGAGGTAAATAGGAAAATATTAAACAATTAAAGAATTAAATAATTTTCCAACAATACATCTAGAAAGTTACAACTAAACAATGAATTAAATCAAAAAGTAAAATATTTAAATTTTAAACAATTCAAAACTCAAAAACATTAATTTCCTTTATAGTAAAATAACTAAAATATTTTATAACTAAATACATTTAACCTCCTTCGATTGTGTGACTTTTAGTGTAACAATAGAGGGATGTGATGTTTTGCACACCGTAAACTTATTTATAATAGAATCATTTTTGCAATTAAAAACAAACAAGGATCTACGTCTGAATATTTTTTCGAGGTCTATATTAGCAGTATCAATCATGGGGATGCAATGATTTTCTTAAAGCTCAATTATGTAGTTTTTGTTAAACTTTGATTCAATTAGATTCACTATCAACCCAAATATAGACTATTATATCATTAAAAAAACAAAATAACTTTCAAATAAAAGAATATTTCCATTCTTACCTCTCTTCCATCTAACTCATTGATTGTGTGCAAACAATCAATGTCAAAAATATATTCATTTTCAACAGCATTATCTAACACATTATCACTACTAAGTACACAATATATTCTACCCCTGATCCGCTCGAGACAATAAATTCTCATGTTTTCGATGTAAAATCTTTATTGGTAGTGTAATGAAACTTTGTATGGGAATGATATTTTAGTTATTTCACAGTTTTATAGACATCAAAAGTGTGTGAAGTGTATTGGGTAAAATAGTAAATTTCCTTAACTCTATAAATTAAAAATATTTTGAGAAAAATTATTTTCACCGTTAGGTCTACATTGATGTAATGACCGACATTCAACCACGATGCAGACCTAATTGTGGAAACAAAATTTCTCAAAAGAGTTTGAATCATGGATTTGATCTCATTTACCATTATACACAAACAACTACACATGTTTACCAATGGTGTATATAAACATGTGAATGAAATGGAATACCATATTTAACACAAGTTTACTCTACTACAAATAAAGGTTGGATTGTGAGAACATGAGACTTTATCCTCTCGAGCGCACCAATAGTAGAATATATTAGTGTGTTTATTATAGACGATTAGTTAGATAATACTATTGAAAATGAATATATATTTGACATTGATTGTTTGCACACAATCAATGGAGTAGATGGAAGAGAAATAATAATGCAAATATTATTTTATTTGAAATTTGTTTTTTTAGCGATACTATTATAATCTACATTCGAATTAAAAGTGAATTTGATTGAATCTAGGTGGTTCAACACGATTTTGACAAAAACTACATTTTTAAAGAGGAACGTGTCTTTCCTTTTGTTAACTCATCTATGTCATTGTCACCGTTCCTCCGCCGCCTTAGAACTCTCAAACCCAACTCTGCCAATCACCGAACTCATCACCTACGACACCGATCTACGACGTATCTCAGGTCTCCGTCGTCGCCGCGGCCACTGTATCAAACGACTCCCATCAAACACTACGAACTCGCTCTTCCACCCACTTACAACCTCATCTGCTCCTTCCACCGATTATAACCCCGTCGTCGTGATTCCTTCCTCTCTGCCGAATGGGATGTCACCGTCAAACTATGGACGGTATGATTCTTCCATTTCACAAAATAAAGAAAAAGGTAACAAATCTCTTGACAATCAAGAAAATATTACAAATGAATCAAAATTAAACCAGAAAAATTGTACCAACCAATCAAAATAGCAAAATACACAATCAATTAAATTAAGAAAATCAATTTTGCTGGAGGAAAATAAATTATTGTTGCAGTTGACAAATTGAAAGAAGAATCAATCTTTTAACCACACAACAACAACATTCTATTTCAAGAAATTGAAAGTTTGATTTGAAGAAATTGGAAGAAGAATAGAAAAGGGGGAAGATGGAACCAGGAAGAGGTCGATTAAAGGGAGAGATATCAAGAGAGATACAAAGACAATTAACAATGACACACACAATTACAATGTTGCCCTTGATTTTTATCTTTTCCAAAAATTAAAAAATTGGTGTTTTTGTCCAAAAAACAAAAGGTGCAACTTGCTAAAATGGACTTTCATGAAAAGAGGTGGGTCTATTGTAGCAAACCCCTATATGTATATATCATAAGAGGGGTTCATAAGCATATAAAAATTAATATAAAGGAAAAAAGAAAACTAAGAGAGTAGACAAATGGTTGTTCGTTAATAAAAACATGAACAAAACGTTGAAAACTTAAACAGAAATTAAATGGAAGCTAATAAATTAAAACATGAACAAATCAAAGCATAACAAAGAAAAAAGAAGACTGGAACGCGACATAGCCAAGCTGAATTGATTAAAGAAACAATGGAAACGAAAAAATTGAAATTGTATTAGACTAAGTAAAGATTGAAGAAAGCTTACAAAGGAGAAACTATATACTCCGACTCTCTGTAAAACTCTCTAGACTTGTGATTAAAAAAATGTCTTCTAACACATAATGACATTCCTTTAAATAGAGAAAATAAGAACTATTGTTTCTACAGCTCAGATAATTTACTTGAACTATTTCAACAGTAAACAATTTCGTGTTTCTTGCGATTACACATGATTACAATCATTGCTACAATAAAAAGTTGCTACTCTGGCTAAAGTAAAAAGTAACAAATTATTGATTTTTGCAATGATAATTTAGGTAGAGTCGTCTGCTAAGTTTATTGATGAATAGACTTTGTAACAACTGTCTTCATTTGAACATGAATCCGCTGTAGATGACGAGGTGGAAGGAAGGTATTATTTTGCTTCCCCTTTTTGCTTTCTTTATCTTGTTTTAAGAGATTAAGGATATATTTTAGATTTTCTACAGAGCCATCCTTGGATGATGAGATTGCTTAGGCAATTGTAATTCTAGCTCTCTGATTGAGAAACTTATAAGTTGCAGCATTTGCAACCTGTAAATATTTTGGATTAGTTTTGAACCATATGGTGAGATTTTCTCCCACTGATTTGAAGGTATTAAAACAAGGCCACCACTTGGTAAAATCTTGTTTTTGTAGAATTGGTAAAACATTTGGGTTTGCGTTTTACCTATGTTGGTATTGCCATGAAAATATCTATGTTAATGAGAATTTGGTGAAGAATTTTAGTTAAATTAGAAGATTGTCAAGGTCCATGTTGAACCTTTTATTAAACACTTGAAATCCTTCATGGACTTTGAAAGAAAATATTTGATGAATTAGTCTAAAGTAGTTGCACCATTGAAGGAACCGATTTGGAAAAGTATAGTTACCACTATGTTTGAAGTATATAAGCCAATAATGTTTTATGGTTTTATTTTGCGTCCAGAAGATGTGTGTCCAAGCATGGACATAATCCCAATAACTATAGCTGATGGGATCAAAGACTTGTTTTTTTTTAAAAAATTTTGTTTGGATTTAGCCAAAAAGATGCAGACGTGAGAACTTTGAGAATTAGGACCGTTGAATGGGTAATATTTGGTGCATCTTTAACATCCTTATAATGTGATGGAAATTGAATATGAATCTACGAGGACAAATTCATAAAACTTTTGTGTTTTGTCAATGGCTAAAGGTTGGTAATGGAATTCCGGTGAAAAAATGTTTGAATAAACTTTGTTTAGGTTTTTATCCCAAAATCCAGGTTCCATTTGGATAACGGGTAGGAACTTAGATTCTGGAATATACTTAAATTGGATAGCTTGGTTGTTCTGGAACTGTGTGTGTCTAGTTCCTTCTTGTATTTGATTAGTTTGATTTTTCTAGGTTGACTTGCAAGGCTCTTTAGGATGCAAAAACTAGAAAGATTTCATTTCTTGGTCATCACATTAATCTCTAGAACAAAAATGAATCTCTTTTAAACAAATATTAGATTTCTTGGTCATAACATTTGCCAAGGAACCATTATCCTCTTCCATCGAGCAATTGAGTTTGTTGATAAATTTCCAAACCAACTATTTGACAAAACCTAATTACAAAGTTTTGTAGGATGCCTAAATTATGTTTCTAACCTTTCCCCCCAACTTAGTAATATTATCAAACCCCTCCATGATAGGTTAAAAAAAGATCCTCCTGGACTGACGTCCACACAAATGCTGTCAAAACTATAAAAGTTCAAGTAAAAGACATTCCTTGCCTTTATCTTCTTATTTCACAAACATCTAAAGTGTTGAAACTGATGCTTCTGATATTGGATATGGTGGCATTCTTAAACAAAAAATTTATGGTAAAGAAGAAATTATTGTTTATACTTCCAAACATTGGAATGTTGCACAACAAAAATATTCCATAGTTAAAAAAATAATTTTTAGCTATTGTTTTATTTATTTCAAAATTTCATTTTGATTTACTTAGTCAAAAGTTTTTAGTTCCTGATTATTGTAAATCAGCAAAAGATGTTTTACAAAAGGATGTTAAAAATCTAGTTTCAAAACAATTTCTTCTTCTTCTAGATTTCAAGTAATTTTAAGTATTTTTTATTTTAAAATCGAATGCCTCAAAGGCTCAGATAATGCTCTTCCTTGCTATCTCATTCGTGAATACTTACAGGGTAAAGAGTAGGATGCCGAAACCAGTTAGATCCACCTCCTCGCGAGGAGGTAGGATGACTTCGGCATAATTAGTCCTGGCAGAACTAATGACAAGAAAAATATTAGATTGAATCTGTTCTAAGTGGGTTTGAATTCTTTGTTTTGTTTTAAGCTATGGTATATATGGTGAGAGA
>Ga0228711_1010000_pt1 | contig 12632 bp, 9 predicted proteins | sample MedpolnodulmetaG_2_FD_177996 | JGI IMG/M metagenome (GOLD analysis project Ga0228711, IMG submission 177996) | Root nodule microbial communities from Medicago polymorpha collected in Santa Monica, California, United States - brown nodules | ecosystem: Host-associated > Plants > Roots > Nodule...
CTCCCAAAGACTTCTTTGCAAAAACCTAATTTGTGTCTGTCTCTTGTTTTTCCTTATATACTCAACAGATTTTCTACTTGACACCACTTATTCTTGATTATTTCTAAACTAGCCCCTCCAAGTCTATTTATTCTAATTTCCAACATATTCTTCTAAATAATAATATAAAGCCACTTAAATAAAATATTAATACACAGCAACACGTCATAAATCAACATAAATCACATAAGTCATATAAAAGACTCTAAACTCAACCAAAAATAATTAGATAAATAAATAGGGCGTTACAATGGATAGCAGGATGAATATGTAAAGCTGAGGTTAGGGGAGCACCACACCAGGAGTCTGACCAAAAATTAATGTCTGCACCAGTTCCAAGGAGCCAAGAAGAGTTGGAGGTCACCTCTGTATATTGATGTGTGATACTACTCCAAATTGATGAAGAGATGTGATATGAGATAGGATGATTTTTAGCCAGGACTCTATTCCTAAGAAAATGAGCCCATTGCAAATTTGATTGAACCATTCCCAACAAAGTTTAAGATTTGCCCCTTCATTAATCTTAGATAAAGATCTTAAACCCAATCCACCCTCTTGTAAAGGAGAACAAACTTTATGCCAAGCAACTGTAACTAATTTCCTTTTACTGATATCCCCACTTCATATGAAATTTCGAATCCATCTTTCCAACATTTTGATTAAATTTATAGGTCAGGAATAAATAGTAATGCAATGCAGGAGCATACTTTGAATAACACTTCTAACTAATTGAACTCTACCTGCAAGAGATAAAATAGAAGCTTTCCATGTTGATAGCTTGAGCTTTATCTTGTTTGCAATTGGTTGAAGGTGGATTGTTTTTGGCTTACCTTTAAAAATTGGGACACCAAGATATGTGAAAGGAAGTGTTCCAATATTGAATCCTATCTGGTGAGATAAATTGAGAAGTCTATGAGGGGAAATTGATCCTGCAAAGATGAAAGATTTTTGAGGATTCACAAATTGACCAGAGACTTGAGAATAACTTCGGAATAGATCCGTAAGAGCTTGAATATTAGATGCAGTGCCTTTGGAGAAGATCATAATATCATCTGCATATAGAATATGAGATGGAGCTGGATTTTTCCTCGAACCTTGAATGAGATTTAAAGCACCCTCCCTAGCCAACTTAGTGATGCTTCTGCTAATAACTTCTTCAGCAAGGCAGAATAAAAGAGGAGACAAAGGGTCCCCCTGCCTGACTTCCCTTGTGCAAGAAAAGAAACCATGATGTTTTCCATTAATAGAGATAGACATTTTAGCAGAAGATAGAATGGAGTGAATCCATTTGCAGAATGTCTCATTGAAACCAAACGTCTTGAGCACTTTGTGAAGGAAAGACCAATCCAATGCATCAAAACTTTGGATATATCCACTTTCATTGCAAGATTTCCTCCAAAAGTCTTTTTGTCTAACACATTGATGACCTTTGATTTTAAACATATGCAGTCTTTGATGCTTCTCCTCTTGATGAATCCTCTTTACTGCACTGATGTTATAGCTGGCATTACTGAACTGAATCTGCATGGTTAGTTTTTGGAATAAGCACAAGTAAATTAGCATTAAAATTTAGTAATAGCCAACCAGAAGTAAAGAACTGTAAAACAGCTCTAGACACATCATGTTTGACTATTGACCAGTAAGTTTGAAAAAAAAATGCTCCAAAACCATCAGGTCCTGGAGCATTGTCTTTACTTAAAGAGAAAACTGCATTATAAATTTCATCCATTGAAGGAAGAATAGTTAACATATTGTTACCTCTGTCTGTGATCAAATTTGGAATGACATCCTCAACTAAACTATTTTGAGTAACATTTGAGTCTGCAGTGAATAAGTTTTGGAAGTCGTTTACAATATGTGCTGAGACAATATCAGGATCAATTAGAAGATTATCACCATCTCTCATGGTTGTGATGAGGGAAGAGGAGGCTCTAATTTTAGCAATTCTGTAGAAATAAGCAGTATTTCTATCTCCTTCACAATGCCATTTTATCTTGGATTTCTCTTGCCAGAAAATCTCTTCTATGTTCAATGCATTTTCCAAGTTAATCTGAGCATTTTATTTTCTTGTTCCATCAAAGAATCTGAATGACCTTGAGCATCAATTTTTTCTTGAATCTCATCTACAATTTTGTAAGCATTGGAGACCTGAGAGTGGACATCACCAAAAACATCTTTGTTCCAGACCTTAAGCTTATCTTTGAGCATTTTAAGCTTCTGAGATAGAATGAACATAAGACAGCCAACAACACTTGATTTCCAAACTTGCTTAATCACATTTTCACAATCAGGGTGCTCATTCCACATTTTCATGAATTTGAAGGATGAAGAGAATTGAAAGTTTTGGTTTTTGAAGTTAAGGATAAGAGGGAAGTGGTCAGATTTCAATTTGGTTAAGGTGCTAACAGTGATGGAAGAACAAGCATTGATCCAGTCATGATTAACAATGGCTCTATCTAGCCTTTTTTGAGTGTTAAATCTTCCTTTTCTGCCATTTGACCAAGTGAATTGAGCACCTCTAGTGTGCAGATGAATAAAATTATTTGATTCACTCCATTGATGGAATTCATGCATTAGAGCTATAGCAGGGGAAAATTTACCTTTATGTTCATGAGTTCCCAATATTACATTGAAATCTCCTATACAACACCATGGAATAGCATGTTGAGATTGAATCTGTGATATTGAATTCCATAAACTTCTTTGAATGTGACAGTTGGAAGCATAGACTGCAGTCAAACCAAATATTGTACCATTCTTGTCAATGGAGAGGGATATTTGTTGGTCATCAACTGATAAGAGAGTAGGTGAAAGGTGAGAAGAGCAAAGACACCACTGATAGAGAACACTTTGAAACCTAACCTATTGAGCCATCTAGTATAAAAATTAGAAAGAGGGGTCATAGGTTCAGCTACAAAACAAAATTCAGGTTTGTATTTGGTTAGTAGTTTTTTAGGGCTAATTTGGTTGGGGGATTGGCTATGCCCCTCAAATTCCAATAGATGCACTTCATCTAAATGGCTTAGAGGAGCCAATCCTATTTCTAATAAGGTAAGTATGGGATTTCTTCAAGTTATATGCCTTTTTAACAGCTTTCTTAGTTGATTTAGAAGTAACAATTTGAAAGCCTTGATCATCTGTTGCAGGAATTATATCATCTACCTTTCTTGCAGACACATTAAAAGGAAGCTTACAAGACAGGCCATTAAGTGAAGGCTGAGCTAGATCTGAAGCAGGTTCTGCATTCAAAACATCATCAACAACGGGTTCCATGTCATCAAGATTGGCCCAAGAGTTCTTCAAAAATTGAATATCCTTCTGAACTACTTCGTGCATCAGAGGTTCAAATGTTTCTTGGGAATTCACTTCATTCTGGCTGATCCCTGCAGCCTTTTCACAGTCATCTTCAGATTCATTGTTGTTTAGTTGAGTAGCATCAACAAATTCTGCATCATTGGAATTTTGGTCATCTTCCTGCAAAACTGGAGATTTATTGGCATCTCTAATGGCATCTTGTAAATCATCATTCATTTCTTTCTCAAGTGTAACTAGCTGGTTTTTCAAGCCCTCAGTTGATGAGCCTTTGTTGGCATCTCTGTTGACAATTTCTTGTAATTCCTCATTCACTTCTTTCTTAAGCTCCATATATTGTTGGTTTCTCAATCCCTCATCTATTTTAGATGAAGAGACTTCTACATTCACAACCTCAAGAGTTCTTTTTTACACTGGAACATAATTCTGCTTGCTGCCACTTTCTTAGGCTTGGATTGTTTATCAACATTCTCAGCTCCATGCTTCTGCATTGGAATGTTTTCAGCATTCAAAGGTTTCCTTTTACATATATCAATGTGGTGTCCAGTACACTTGCAAAAAGTACAAAAATCCAGTAGGTTTTCATATTCCACATCCACAAAAAAGGCATAACCTTTTCTTTCCACCAATATTCTATCTCTCAGTTTTTTATTCAAATTCATATCAATCAGAACTCTAACATAATAGCCAAAAGATCTTTCAAACATATACTTACTAGTGACACTGTCAGTGCAAATGGGAGTTCCAGCACCGCTAGCAATAGCAAATATTATTTTAGGTCTTCAATACTTCTGGGATAATCCATAGATTTGCAGCCAAACCTGAGCAGTTGTTTGTTGTTGGAAACTAGGGTTGAAATCCTTAGTCCAGGCAAAAAGCTTCAAAAATCCAAGGTCTAAATTCCTTGACCCAATTGATCTAACCCTCCTCATGTCCTCCACTGATGAAAACGAAAATTCATAAAAACCCCTTTCAATAGAGGCCACTCCCCATACTCCAATGGATTTCCATATGCTAGATAACTTGGATCGTAAGTTTTCAACAGTTATAAGGGTTGAACCCTTGGGCCAAAGAACCCTACCATGTAGATTGTGTTTGCATGTTACCAATCCAGCCTCGTATTCATCTTCTGGTATTTCAATGGAGAAAATATCCCCTTTTAAGAAAGGTTTAGGTAATTGGCTCAAAGGTATGTCACAAACATTGCTCACGGCTTGAGTGAATGTTTTTTGTTGGGTAGAAGGTGGTGAGGTTGAGGTGGATGATGGTTTTGGTGGGAGGATAGAGCAGTCTTGGAGACATTTCCATGGAATGATGGTCGGTGGAGGGAGTTTTGGGGCGGAGGTCATGGCGGTTTGTAGGTGGATGACAGTGGTTAGGTGAAAAAAAGAGAAAACTTAACAAGAAAGAAAGGTGGTTTGCGAACAGTGATAAATCTCACTAAAATTGCCCAAATAATCGCCACAGCACATATTGTTTTTTCATGGTGGCTTTAGATGATCAATTATTTCACATGAAGAAAGACTAAAAATGATTGATGCGAATGAAAATGAAATTAATATTTTTTTAACAACATAAGCAAGATTTGAATGTCTATCATATTTCTCTATACATCACTTTTTATTACAAATTTCGTGTAAATTTATTATTCTTTACATTGATAAATTCTTTTATTGTTAATGTACTATCTTTTTATAATATATTGATCCATGTAGTAGGCTCATACTTTCACATATACAAAATGAATTTCGATTTGAAATTTCTACCTAAGACATGAGATAAAGGATATGAATAATATTTGTTTTTTCTCGCATTTGTTCTACTTTTCTGACTTCCTTTTTTTTCAAATCATTATAATATATCATTGATGAAATAGTTCTGGAATGATCACAAGGATTTAGACAATTCGTTTGGGTCGCACACAAAAAATGCATATCATATAATCATTTAAAAACTAATGATTCTTTACTTATTGTTTTTCTTTTCTTTTTTTTTCTTTTTTTTTTGTGATATTAAAAAAAATGAGTACCCAAATCTTTGTGTTTACGCAATAATTTCTCTCATCGATATCATTAAATTTAATAAGTATTGAAGTCAAAATTTTAAAAACTTTTCGTATTTACTTTCTATATCTTCTTTTTGTTTTTTTGAGCAAATATCTTCTTTTTTTAAAAAAAAATATTTAGTTGTCATATTTACTTTTTTTTAAGTTGATTTACTTTTTTTTAAAAGGAATTCGTTCTCATGTGTTCTTATCTTTGTCGATTATTTTTCGTTACCTATACCTTTTTTTACACTATCTATTTAATTAAAATCGACACCTTAAAGGAAGGAGAATATTACTCAGTGTTTCTGTTTTCATGAATGGTTGTTCTCTTTTACATGTAAATGAACAACATATATTTTTAATAGGAAATGACACTTTCAACCAATAGTTTTGTTTTTCCATTTTAGGTTTGGTTGAATCTCTATCTCTATCTCTATTATAAACATTTCCCTTATTTTATTTTGATAATACACGTGGGACTTGCAAATGCAATTATTCATTTAATTCTTTAATGAGAGCATATCTCTCTCATCAAAGCATATTCCTTCTTATTTTTCTGTGCTTTTTAGATTCATGCTTTACTATTTCTTTTCTTTTGATTTTTTACGGTTTTTTCCATGGTTAGAATACACTTTTTTATTTATTTAATCAAATATGTGTTTTTTTACTATATGTGTTTTTTCTTCCTTTTGTTCTTACATGTACAGGTCAATGAATCGGAAAACCAATAACAAGCACAAAAAAAAGAGAAATACGAAGAAAGTACTTTATATGAAACCAATTGGGTAGTGGTTAGTTTCAAGATAGTGTGATAATACAAAGAATGATCAGAAATTTAAAACAAAACATTCTTCGCATAAGGGTCAAGAGAACCAAATATAAGAAAAAGACTTCCAAATATCTAAAAGGGTCCTAACTTAGTTATCCAACTAATAACAAATCTGTATTATTAGCATCGATCATTTCATTTCAATTCTTCTAATGAATTTCAAGCAATAAATGTCCTCTCTTCTGTGGTTGATTTCATAATGAATGTTTTCTTCAACAAAACAAAAAAATAACATACTAATATACTATTATTACTCTACCATAGGTTGTTTCCACCTTATCTTCATCACCTTTAATCTCATTTTTCTCATGATTGTTTCCATTTTCTATTTATTAAATTTATATGATATGATGATACAATTACCTTTAAAAAAAATTACAATTTAAATGCATACGCTCTTTTTTTAACGAGAATTGGTTATGATTTTTATTATATGGTATTTTTTTTGGTAGTGATTTTTTTTTGGTAGCGTTTTATTATATGGTATAATATTATACGAATAATATACAACAATAAAAGAAGTTGAGTAAAAAAAAAGAAGTTTAGTCAAAAATTAATATTCTAACACCACCAATTTTTCAAAAAACGAAGTTTAGTAAAAAATTAATATTCTAACACCACCAATTTGTCAATCACATTCATTACAAATTATGGATTATTGATTTTTTTTTAGAGTAGGTTATTGATTATTGATATTGATACATAAAACTGAAAGTTTGTATTTTGAATTTATAACCATTTATGGGTAAATATAACTAAAAGAGGCAAAAAAAATGGGACAAAAAAGAGCCAAACTTTAATAACATTGATTATAATTCCATAAGAAATGTCATAAAGAATATTCATATGTCTAATAGTTTAGAAAAATGCTAAATATTGCGAAGATTTGTGTCCCAAAGCATCACGAAGTGACATTCTTTCTACCTGCACATGTGTTCTCTCTTGTCCAAAACTTCTCTGTTCCATTTTCTTTATTTTATTTTTCAATTTTCAACCTCATCATCCATTTATCATGTATTTCACCATAAATCTTCCATTTTATCTCATATGGTAATCTCATTTTCCAACACTTTACTTTGGCAACTTAATATCACAAAATGACAACAAGAATCCAGCGTTGAACAGTTGGCCTCAGTTGTTGGTAGCATGTGACAATCGGTTACTTTTTATCCAAACCTCTGTTTTTTGATAAAAATTGAAATATATAGCAAATATGGCTGCAATCGTGAAAAATTCGCGAGAAATCTCTCGTGAGATTTAGCATGGCTCGTGAAAACACATAATCTCTGAATCCAAAGTATGTCTTTTTACTAATAGACTAAACCCTCAGAGTTGGAAAATCGCAATGAACTAAAAAATGAATTTTTATTTTAAATTAATCATGGCACACAACATATTCGTTATACATAAACCATCTCTCATCTTAATTTTTTTACTAAAAAAGTTATTAGTTTAATTGTTCTTGCTGGTTGATATTTCTCGGTCAACACATTTTTCGAAAGTCGCTGGTCATTTCATGATTTATTGAAGGAGTTGAAAATTTATGAAAAATAAACTTAAAAAATAATTACACTCAATTAAAAAAAATGTCACATCATTTAAAATATTTTGTCAACTCAGTATAATACATCAATACTTTTCCATGGTTAAATCCCACTAAAGACCAAAAGTGAATGGATTTGAAATAATAAATGTTGAATAAAAAAAGGTATGAAAGAAAACAACATGGAAACAATTAAATTTAATATAAAGTAAAGGGAAATGCTAACCGGTGCCCCCGGGGCACTGGTTAAGGATACTGAAAAGGGAAATTATATAGTAATTATTGCATTGAAAACTGTGTAATTAATCCATAAATAAGTCAACAAAGTTTCCTTTTATGGTAATAAATTCCTTTTTTTGGATGCTTAACCAGTGCCCCCGGGGCACCGGTTAGCATGACCCTAAAGTAAATTAAACAAATGACATAAAAAAAACTAATAAAACAATTCATAATAATGTTCGGACTTCTGAAGGAGCCTCTCATGGGTTGGATCACTATATTAGGTTAAGAGCAACCACACAAGTAAGATTGACACCACATATTCAACAAAACCTTGAGGCATTATGTACACTGGGAATCTCACTTATATGTTAATATATCTTTTTGCAGATCCAGTGTGAAATTTAATTCACGCATGACATGTTAACATCTCCCACTTAAGTGTGAGACTTTCTTACATCCGTGATATAGAGACATGGTCAAATAATGTTAGATTTAGGCTCAACATGCTAAAAAAGATGGATTGGTGGTGGTTTCATGCAAAGAGATTTTTGTTCATTTCTTTCATGAGATGAGAGAAAAGAAATTGGAAAAACAAAGAAAATCAAAAAGGAATTTGAACATAAGAAAAATAATAAAGAAAAAAATAAGGAAATGAATAAGGAAATGAGGTTTGTTGAATGAGTTTGAGAGATTTTTGGGTAATTTCTTTATCAAAAAATTAGACTCAATTAAAAAATGCAACATCATTTTAAAATGTCTAATAAAAATGTATTTCATGAACTTGGTACACCACATATGCATTTTTCCATCGTCACATTCCACCAAATATCAAATGTGAAGTGATTTGAATAAACACAATAGCATGTAAGTAAATGACACCCCACAAATAAATTTTAAGATAAAAACGACATTCAAACACTAACAATATAGTTAATAATAATGTCGGGACTTCTAAGTGGAGAGTACATTGGGTTGGATCATTATATTAGGATAAGAGCAACCAAAAATTGAGATTGATACAACGTCTTCACTTAAAATGTCCAATAAGCATGTATTTTTTATTTTTTTGAATAAATAAGCATGTAATTTGATAACTTAACATAACACATCTACATTGTGGCATTGCTACACCCCACCAAAGCGAATAAAAAAAATTAAAATAATGGTGGCTTAATAAATAATATAGCATAAAAGTGAACGACGTCCGAAAACAAAAATTTAAGATAAAAGAATTAAGAAAATGACATCAAAAAACAAGCAAAACAATTAATCATAATTGAGAGTTCTAAGGGAGCCTAAACTGTGTTGGATAACCATATTGGGATAAGAGCAACCACACAAGTGAGATTGACACCACAGTTTCATCCAAATTCATAAGATATTATGTATATGGGTCATCACACTTCTATGTTTCTCACCATTTACTCTTGCATCCAATCTGGAACATTAGCTCACATGATATAATAGCATCTCTCCCTTTAAGCATGAGAGTCTCTCCATCTATGATCTGGTAACATAGGCAAATATGATCATATGAAGGTATCGAAAGGTAAAAAAGGTGAGTTGTGGTGATTTAATGGATAGAGGTTTATATTCATTTCTTCCACGAGAAGAGTGAAAATAAATTAGAAAATAAATACGATAAAAAGGTAATTTGAACATGAAAGAAATGAAAAAGAAACGAAGGAGTGTGTGCTTTGGCTATGAGAGCAAGGAGAATAGAGTGAGTTGCTGGTAATTTTACAATTTTGTTGAAGGAGTTGGAGATTTTTGGGTATATATTTTGTCAAACAATTGGTCTAAGTAAAAAAACCGTATTATTTTAATTTTTTTAACAAGAATGTATCATGTCAACTCAACAAAATACATATGTATTTTTCCATTGTCAAATTCTACCAAAGACCAAAAGTGTAGAAAATTGAAATAATTGAGGTTGAATAAAAATATAGCGAAAGCAAATGACATACAATAACTAAAGTTTAAGACAACAATTAAACAAATGACATCCAAAAAATAAAATTATAATTAACCATAACGATGTGACTTCCGGGTGAGCCTACACTTAGTTGGATCATCATATTAGGCCAATATAAACCATACAAGTGAGATCGACACCATATCTTCCCACAAAACATTAAGGTATTACATATATATTGCATCCCACTTATATTTTGTTCAAAATATACTCTTCAATTCAATGTAGAACTTTAACTCACGTTTGACATATTAACACCTCTTAATCAAATGTTTGACAATCCATGTTTGTAATTATGTGATATAGTCAAGTAAGGTCAAACAATAAGGAAATTTTTTTCTTTCTTATTCCTTGAGAAGAGAGAAAGAAATTTAGAAAGAAAAAAGAAACAAAAATGTAATCTGAACATGAGAGAAACAATAAGGAAAAAATGTGTGTCGTAGTGAACATATAGGGAATATAGTGAGTTTAAGGTAATTATATGAGTTTGTTAAAGTAATTCGAGATTTTTAGGTAATTATTTTACCTAAAAATTAGACTTAATTAAAAAAACATCAAATCATTTTAAAATGTCCAATAAATATATATTTTGTCAACTCAGCATAACACATCTGCATTTTTCGTTGTCACATTTCACCAAAGATCAAATGTGAAGGAATTTTAAATAATAAAGGGTTAATGAAAAATAGCAAAAAATCGAATGACATGATAAATCCGAATGACATCCAAATATTGGGACTTCTGAGGGATCCTACAGAGTTTGATCACCATATTTAACTAAGAGAAACCACTCGAGTGAGATTAATATCATATATTCACCCAAAACCATAAGACGTTATGTATATGGGTCATCTCCCTTACATATTGTTCAAAATCTACTCTTGCATCCAATATAGAATGTTAACACACACATGACACATTAACATATCCTAATCAAGTGTGCAACTCTACGTGTCTGTAATTACAAGACACGGTCAAATAAGGACAAACGAAGGCATATCATGTTCATAAAGATTGGTTTGTGGTGGTTTCATGGAGGTATGTTTATTTTCATTTCTTTCATGAGAGGAATGAAAGCAAATTAGAAGAAAAAAAATAATATATGGAAAAGGAATTTGAACATGAAAGAAGATAAGGGAAGAAAAATAAGTATTTTGTGTTTTGTTGGCAAGAGTATAGGAAACAATGTGAGTTGTTGGTAATTTTATGGATTTGTTGAATGAGTTATCGATTTTTGGGTAATTATTTTACCAAAAAATCAGATTTAATTAAAAAATGCCACATAATTTGAAATTTCTAATAAACATGTATTTTGTCAATTTAGCATAACACATATGCAATTTTCTATTGTCACTTGCCACTAAAGGTCAAAAGGAAATGAGTTTCAAATAATAGGCGTTGAATGAAAAAATTCACATAAAAGATAATTTTGTGTGTCGTCTTAGGGTCGCTCTGATACGTAACGGGATGGGGATTCTTGTTTTGATTTACATTGTTACGTATTGTTTTAAGAACTATGTTGTTGAACCTTTTGGATTAAGAATTTCCTTTAAGCTGTTATGTTGAGGCCGTAGTGCCAAAGATTGTTGAACAAGTTGATGTTTTTGAGATAACTTTCCGCTGCGAAGTTAAATGAATTTTTGACAGGGTTGTTTTCATAAATGGTAACTTTACTCTATTTATGTTTTAAAAGTAGTGTGACATTCCGTTTTACGTTGAATACTCTGATTATTTGTGTTATTTACACTGTTGGGAAAACGGGGTGTTACAATTCCCCAATCAGTGCTTGATGCAATGGACACAGCGAGCAGTTATCCATGATGAACGTATTTGGAGTCCAGATAATCGAATAATATAGAGTGTTTGATCAGCCTATAAATTTTGCCTAACGGAACTAATTGACAAGGCCGGATTGGGGGCGGAAGGGGATTGGATGACAATATGGAAATTCACAACTCCATACCAATATGTGCAAGGTTGATCGAGGAAGGTGTCCAAATAGGAGCCAGCTACCCGTGGTGCAAGGAAGAGGCTGAGCCAAACACATGCTAAATATCCTTGCAATTACTACATTCGCATTCAATGCTTCATACCTGCAATCCAGGGATTGCATAGGTTAACAAGAAATATTAAAGAATCATTATTCTTTAAAATGGTTACTTTTTGTGTTAAAAGTAAATACTGTTGGTGTAAGCTTTAGAGGTCAATAACTTATGTTAAACTCATCTTATGTATCATGACTTTTATTATTTAATAATATATGGCACTCATTATTATATTTATAATAATGTTAATAAAGTCTCTAAAATAGATAGTTCATGTAACAATATATTAAGTTTGATTTAATCATGAAATTACATTATCATAAAGAACATTATTCTTAAATGTATACGTAGTCAAGCTTTAGTATGAATTAAGATAATAATAAAGCGTCGAGACTATTATGTATGTAGACTGATGGCCGCATCTCATGGGTCATAGATATGAGATATTAAGTCTATACATAGGTATAAATATTAGGAGTAATATTTATACTGGATTAATCCACTGTGAGAATACTACATAGTATGTTATGAAATTGTCATAAGATATTCTCACAATGATAATAGTGTATATCGCTCTTAGACCTGAAACCACTATGATCCCTAGATGTGGACTCAAGTGC
>Ga0228711_1010001_pt1 | contig 12631 bp, 9 predicted proteins | sample MedpolnodulmetaG_2_FD_177996 | JGI IMG/M metagenome (GOLD analysis project Ga0228711, IMG submission 177996) | Root nodule microbial communities from Medicago polymorpha collected in Santa Monica, California, United States - brown nodules | ecosystem: Host-associated > Plants > Roots > Nodule...
GATGAATAAACAATTTTACTATTTTTTTTGTAATAGAGAGTATGATAATAAAAAAAATTTGGCGTGGGGTAGGGGATAACGTGGTTCTTGTCTTCTTGGTGGCAAATTTAATTAATTACAGAAAAATAAATTAAAAAATCTTTACCTAATCATCATAGGCTGTTTTCCTTGAATTTTTTTTTATCATAGGCTGTTTAATTAACAACACCGAAAAGCACAAACCAGACAACCATTCATACGTCAACAACACCGAAACACCTGTTTTTCAAATCCAGCTGTTCACGTTTCTGTGGGTCCCACGTTCCTTCCCTTAATCTCTATATAAATACTCCCAACTCCCTTCCATCATAATGTATCAAAATCTCTTCAACACCAAAAGCTTCTTCTTAATTAACACTTTCCACTTTTTCTTCTCTATTAAGTAATTTTACAATTACAATGGCATCATCATCAACTACAACAATGAAGTTCTTCTTCATTTTTGTCATCGTTTTCGCCGCCGTGGCCTCGGCCCAAGACCTTAGTCCCTCATTGGCTCCAGCACTAGGTCCTGATGCTGGAGCTGCCGGTTCTGCTACATGTTCTGTGGCTATGATTGGAGCTTCAATCGTACTGTCATTGCTCGCTATCTTCAAGAACTGAGAAAATTGAGGCCATTTTGTTGGAACACTATTAATTATTTCTTGACACATGATTCTTACTATTTTACAATATCTTGATATGGTTATCACGAGTTCATTTATGTATAGTGAAAGTAAGAGAGATTTTTATTGAATTTATTTATGTATTTAATCATTTATTGTAAATGTAGAAAAAAAATAAAAGTGGATTTTGAATCTTTTTACTTCTTCTTTTTCAACTTTCTTCATCTCTTATAACTATTACGGTTAATGAAGTATTTAGAATTTTGTTTTTTATCCCTTCAATTTTTTTCCATCACATTTTTTTTTTAAATTTTGAAGCAAAATGTTATAAGATTAAAAAATGAAATATTTCTAAGAGATTAAAAACAAAATTCTAAATATTTATAAGAATTATTTATTTAATTAATATTAATTAACACTTATTATTATTATTATTATTATTATTATTATTATTATTATTATTATTATTATTTATTAATAGAATTCTTTGGTGACATGGAATTTTGATAGCTATTGATATCATTTAGCAAATGAATTTATAATTTAAACTCACTTTCTTAATATCATATGGAAGAGTATTGTTATTTTTGCAACAATTTGTTTTAGGCAAATTAAATCATTCATACGATCAAGGTAGACAAACTCGAGATCCTAAGTAAATCTGCTAGGATCCAATAGATCGTAAATCAAGGAAACGTAACACAGAACGTAAGATCCTACCAAGTTTAAAAATTCATATATATTGCATATAAATTAATACATATTCATATGAAGCAACATCATTTAATAGTAAAAAACTTAACACTCAAATTCATTAACAGGAGCACATCAAAATATCTCAAAACAACTCTAACATTCAAAATAGTAGAACATCATACCTAAATACATCATTAAAGCTCCAAAATGGTAGCAAAATAAAATTAAGTAAGTTTTAACTTTTGGAATTAGACTATACCACATATAACTAAATAAAATTAAACCAAACAAAGATATCTCTTTTTGACACCATTAAAATTCTTTTGAATTTGCTCATTTGCTTCATCCATTGCTTCATAGATGAATCTCATGGCTGGTTTTTTATCTGAGTCAACCAAACGATGAACTTTTATGAGAGGCGTCGCACCCCTCAAACAAATTACAATATCCTTCCAAAACACTTTATCCAAGATCATATCTTCAAGAGCTTTCCCATCTCTTGACTTTGCACATTTGTTGTACTTCCATTCCTTGGAAGTGAACATTCTTATCAAAGCTTCCTTATTCGTATACAAGCACTCTAAATTAAGATATGATGTGGCAAAGTGAGTAGCACCTGGCCTAACCAAATCTCTATTTTTTGTATGACTATGCAAAATAGAAATTAGAGATGTTCTTGAATAAATAAAATTTGTGATCTTTTTACACTTTGGAATTGTCTCTCTATGAATCGGTATATTCTTCTCTAAGTCTTCAAGCATCAAATCAAGGCAGTGCCCAACACAAGATGTCCAATATAATTATTTCCTATTTTGCATAAGCATCTAACCAATAGACATGTAGTTCGCTACATTATCTATCATAACCTGAAAAACATTATCCTCTCCCACTTCTTCAACAATTGTGTTTTTCATCTCAAATATTTTTTCGGTTATTTTGTATATATTGGATGCATCAACAGACTTCAAAAACACAGTACCCCTTGGACTATTCATCAAAGAAGTTTAAAATGTTCCTCTTTCAATGATCAGTCCATCTGTCGATCATTATTGTGCAATCGGTTGTCTTCGATTCCTTTATATGTTTTTCCAAAGCATCATTTGTCGATTTCACTTCTTGGTTTAACAACTTAATTCTAAGATCATAATAAGACGGTGGTTTGAATGCATTACCATGTCTTGAAATCATATCACACATGATATTGAACTTATCACTCTTTGCTTACTGAGAACCACAAGATCCACTATGTACACCGTAAATTGTCAAGTATGCCTCAATTTCACCAAGACATTTGAGTATAACTCCCTCATGAGTCTTTTTAAACAATCCATTTCCAATGATAACATAACTTAAGGCTTTGTACTTAGTCTTTCGACAAATTGGATTTTACCAATCATTGTTTGACAAATTGTCAATGACAAAAATTTCAAGGTTTTCAAATTCCTCAAAACTTTTAGTTTCTCCCTCTGCCTCCCATAAGTTTTGGAATTGACAATTCTGTCAAGGAGAAATTTGTCAAAATTATTGCCCCCACAATTTTGTTAAATAATCTTTAATTGTGTCGATAGCCATTTGATGATCCTGCCCCCAGTTAAAACTGTCTTCTTTCTTCAGTCGAAGCAATGGTGAAAAAGCTTGTGTTTTGCCACTTAAGTTTGAGATAAATCTTCTTAAAAAGTTGATTTTTCCCAACAAAGACTGAAGTTCCTTCTTGGTCAAAGGGGGCTTGGTTTCCAATATATTTGATTCTGATTGATCTTAATGCCCTTTTTATGTACAATGAAACCCAAGAAGTCACCTACACGCACACAAAAGGCACATTTTAGTGAATTCATTTTTAATCTATATTTTCTCATTCTTTCAAAAGATTTTCGAAGGTGGCCTAAATGACTATCTTTCGACAAAGATTAAACAACAATGTCATCAATATAAACTTGCATAAAATCTTCAATAAAATTGTGAAACATTGAATTTATTTCTCTTTGGTATGTGGCACCAACATTTTTGCAGGCCAATAGGCACCACTACCCATTGTAAGTGCTCGAGGCCCCTAGGAAACACAATGTTGTTTTTGACACATCTTCTTCAACGATAAAATTTTGATTATAACCAGAGTAACATCAAACATACTCAAGTATTCCAATCCTGATGTCGAATCAACTAGCATTCTGCCACTGACATATGATATTCATCCTTTGGTGTAGCATTATTTAAGTCCCTAAAATTTATAGAAATTCTAAGAGTCACATTTTTCTTAATTACAAGAACAATATTAGCTAACCATTCGACATTCCTTGCAGTTCTAATGAACTTGCTTTTCAGGAGTCTTTCGATTTCCTCTTTGATCTTTGACATTATCTGAGGTGCAAACCTTCTTGGAAGTTGCTTTAATGGCTTTTTGTCTGGTCGAATTGGTAACTTCAATTCCACCATTTCCTTGCTTAGTCCAAGCATTTCATTGTAATCCCAAGAAAAGCAATCTCTAAATTCTTTTAGGGGTTCAATTGTTTGAACCTTCAATTCTGGCTCAATTTTGGAACTTATATATGTTGGCCTTTTAATTGATCCATCTCTCAAATGAATTTCCTCCAAGGGATCTTGAGCTTGAATTCTTTTGGTCGAAATGGATGGATCTTTTTCAAAACCCAAAGGCTCATCATCATATACAATCAAACCTTTGGCCTTCAGCCAACTTTTCATCAAAAATTCCATCAATGGTTTCGACAACCTTTTTTTGTTGCAATTCAGACCTTTTTTACTTTGTTTTTGATCAATAGGTCGTAATCTTGTTCCAAGCATCTTGCTCAGACATAATAATTTTCCATCTACCTTCCACCTAGTTGGTGGAATGGTTCCCTCCAGATGGTTAGGTTTGTGTCTGGAACTTCTCTTTCCCACAAGAAACCATCTGTGGGATGGAGTCTAACAGAACAAACATTTTTCTGGTCCACAAAACCAAACTCAACAATAGAACATGGCAAAATATTTGCCAAATTTTTCTCAAAAGTTTTCCTGGTCACTTGGTTAATTTCAGCCAAGAAATAACTTTTCGACCAAACCATCTTCTCTCCAAATAACAATCTTTTGGTGCATGGAAGAAGGTACTGCACCAACACCATGGATCCATTCTCTACCAAGTAGGAGACTGAAATTTGCTTTAGAAGGAACACCAATAAATAAAGTGGGTTTGGTAATAGTTCCTACAATCAAGTTCACTTGGATGGCGCCTAATGAATGTCCTACCTTGCCCTCATAATTCGACAAGACAATATTAAGGGGCTTTAGATCAGTATCTAACTTACCAATCTTTCTCAGCAAAATTTGAGGCATCAAATTTATAGCAGCCCCTCCATCCACCAAGACTTTGTTGATCCCTATATCATCAACCCTTGCTGGAATGAACACTATTTTTAGGTGGCTCTTCATGGAGCCATTAGGATTTTCGAACACAACTTTTTGGTCTTCGACACAACCAAAGTTTGTTACATAGTAGCACATTGGCCTATGGTTGGCCATGTCTTCAGGATCAAAATCCTCATATGAGTCTTTAACTTTAGATACAATATCATACTCAGTTGGAAGGATAGAAACCGCATTATAAACGACGTTGATGTCTGGCTCAGAATCCATGAAATCAAAGTTTACTTCTTCATTTTCAACGAGATTGTCCTTCATTGGAGGAAGAGGAGGAAAAATTCTTTCTTTCGCTGGCCTTTTGGCCACTTCCACAACCTGCTTCTTCCATTCAGGGTCAACATCCACATCAGCAAAGGCTTTAGCAGCAACCTTCTCGTACTTCTAGTACCTCCTCCACTAAGTACTAGTCATGGGATTTTTGCCTTTATAATTGTTATTGTAATTAAATTTCTTAGACTCAGATGGGTTGTTGGTAAAAACAACACTTGTGCTTCCTTTCATCATTTTGTCTTTTCAATGTTGGGAAACTTATATGGTCAAATGAACCCGTTTTTGCACTGGTGCCTTAGCACTAGGCAAAAATATTTTGTTTTGACCATCTTAAGGAAAGTAGGTTGTTGTCAACTGAGAAGAGTTTGTGAAAGGAATAATACTATTGTTAAAGTGAACTTTGGTCTATGATCAGGATACCATTTTCCCTTTTTCTTAGATTGAGGTTTGGAAATTTCAAGGCCTTTAGTAGAATTCATGTCGAAGACAGAACTGCACCTTCGACTCATCATGACTTCATAATTATTCAATTTACATCGATGGGGGAAGTCAATCAATTCTTCCTCTGCCATAGAATATGCCACTTTCATTTTCTCAGAAAATCGAGACTCAGAAATTAGTTTCCACATAGAATAAGCTATGTCGAATTCTTGGTCACTATCATTAGTTTCCACATAAGCAACCTTTTCTTTTTTATGGTATTTACTAGTTCTAGCTTTTTCAGCCTTTAGTCTTTCGACCTGTCTAACTCTATCAACTAGTTGGGTGATATCTCTTAAATGTTGGGTGTCTAGTTTCTTTCTGATGGAATAGTCAAGGCCACTAGCAGCCATTTCGACCAATTCATGTTCAAGAACTTGGGGTGAAACACCTAGCCTTTAAGAGTCTAAACCTGTTGAGATAATCATCAATAAATTCAGGCATTTTACGCCTAACACTACCTAATTATTTCAGACTTATCTTAGATTGACACATGTAAAATGTTCATGGAGCACACCCCCTTAAATGTTCATGGCCTAACTTAGACATACACATACATGCATATACATACGGGGGTTGCTAACATACTCTCATCCAACAACATGAAGGATAAGTTAGCAAGTCTACTCCCACTTTACGAGTATGTTAGCAAAGCCTACTCCCACTTGTTTTTGATCAAAAAAACCTTTTATACTCACACTCAAAACACATGAAGGAGTAAGTTAGCAAGTCTTCTTTCACTTTAGGAGTAAGTTAGCAACTCTACTATCAATTTAGGAGTAAGTTAGCAAGTCTACTCCACTTTAAGAGTATGTTAGCAAGCCTACTCCCATTTAATTTTAGATAGATTAAATTGATTTTTTGGTTAAAATATGTGAAAGTTTGTTTGATAACTTACTCCCAAGTGAGGCTTTATTTATATATATATATATATATGAGTTTTGTTAGAAGACACCTTTTATAAAGGTATCATAGACTTAGAATTAACAAAGCTATTTTTAAACTTAACTATTAAAGCTATTATGATAACAGGTATGGTAGAAGAGAAAATGTAATACTCCTGAAATGAAGATCATGGAGATACAACTAAAATAAAAAGAAAAGAAGATAATCTAAATAATATGCATTGTTGTCTTATTTAATTATCATCATTTTACAATACAATGATATAATTACAAGGTTCTTGGAAAATTCTAGCAGAGCAGTTGTATGCTTTCTTAGGTCTAGCACCAAATGAAGGATTTCATGCGAGCACATAATATTTTTCATCTTTCCCACCGGCCGCACCTTAGTGGAATGCATCTACACAATCCAGCCACACACTTTGGGTTCTGATAAACCTTGCACATGTCACGTGGACAATGATCATCAATAAAACATGGATAATACTCTGTAATAAAGAAATAGAATGGAATTTGTTTACGTTTAACGTTTGTTGCAACCATAAATTTGGAAAGAAAGATAATCATACCACAAACAAAATTGACAATTGTAGTCATGTTTCCCTCCTTCTTTTTTTGTAATAAATGTAACTTTATAATTTCTAACCGCTTAAATAAAATAAATAGTTATTTTCTCTTATGAAGTTGTACAACATTATTCTTAATATTATAATTATTACAAAATGTCTCTTAAGCACATTAATGTGTCATGTTTGTCCCTTTAGCATAATAAAAAGATAGATCACAAAAAAAAAATATTCTTAATATTTTAATTATTACAAAATATCTATTAAGTACATTTGATCTGTTCGAGAACAATTGTCATTTATCTCCGGAGGACAAAGAGAGAAGACTCTGATCGTCCCCCTTCCCCTCGTTGGATATCAATATACTTGGTTTAATAGTATTTGTAGAAGTTCTTCTAAAGAGGCTCGCCTTTATAATGGTTTTTGCACTACCTCGTGACAAAAAATCTATCCTCAAAACAATGGTAGCGCCTATGTCTGATCACACACCCCTTCTTCAACTCGAGCCATTACTAAGGAGGTCTTCCCATTTCATTTTCTGTCTCAATAATTCTTGGTTACTTTAACTTGATCTTGCTCACATTGTAAAGAATAGTTTTGTTGTCTTCGGAATTAGAAAAAGTACCTTTAAAAAAAAAAACGTAATCATCACTAAAGATGTTAACGGGTTAAGTCACGATCAGATCACTTTTTTTAAGCTGGCTTAATCTCTAAGCAATTCGAAATATTTTTAAGAGCTCACCCGTTCCCAAAAGTGGGTACCCCAAGGGCATACCTTTGAAGGTCAACTTTTTCAAATTATTATCCAGACAATGAAATTCACCTCAAAGTATTTTGAATTCCCTCAAAACATTCCCCCATCCAAACACACTCTTAAGATTCATATATGAAGTTGACCTTTTTAGATGACAATTTAGGAATCTTAGTTCTTTTATGTTCTTGGCCGGCTAGACCAAGGCGCATTGACCAAAGGAATACACTAGCAACATTGCATCCTATCCTACTAGAGCACACCCCCGTGCATCAGATGTCGTACACAAACTGCCTTCTGATGAGGCGCCGCATCTCACGGAGACGGTTATTCACACACACACACACACACCTATATAAGGGTGACTTAACTTCACCCCCAAGGTATAATTCAGTTTTCCCACACTTTTCAGACATTACATCTCATTTTCCATACTGACTTGAACGTTGGAGTGCTAATGTGTCTGCATGCTCCTTTTGTCTCATCGCCACCGTATCAGAGCACTTTCTGCCAATGTTGTCTCCATCAGTTCTTCACTGAATAGATCATTTTATGTTTCAATTACCTATGCAAGAGTAAGGCCCCACTCTAGCACTCCATGGGTAGCATTACTGGATCTTGTAGGATTGACGACCCTACACCTTTTATAGCAGGTATAACCTTAGAGTGATCAGCGGGTGAAACTCAACAGCTGAAGGGGCATACTTCCCCAATAACTTATCACTTAAATAGAACAGCTGTATTATAACTAAATGTTGACTTGTCTTTAATCCAACAATAAAATAGAGGGTATTTGAAGAATCTTAACCGCCAATAACATTCCACAATCAAACCAGGTTAGGAAGTTACTAATGTTTTTCCCAATCAAAGAAAACTTGCATAAGCCTCCTAATTTAACACATTTATTTATATTTGTTGTTTTTATTATTTATTCTAAATAAGTAACACCATTACTTATCAGTTTATTACTCATGAAGGATTTGATACATTTGTCGAAATTAGAGCTGCCAAATGGGCCGGCCTGGCTCAGCCCAGTGGGCTAGGTCATATAAATGGGTTTGAGTGGGTCGGCCCACTTGATTCATGGGCTATCGAAATTGAGCCCAACCCAATTAGTAGTGGGCTACACGACCTGATGGGCCAGCTCGACCCATATTTCAAAATGTATTATTTTGTTTTTTTTCCGAAAAAAATCGATGCAATGAACAATAAAGCTACATATGACATATATTTTTTTTAATATAAACATATTACATAAATTATTATACATCAAATAAATCACATGTCTTCGTAAACTTAGTTAAATTATATATAAAACGTCTATTAAATCAACATTCATAAAGATAAATAGCACAAGAGAATCAATGCACAAGTAAAGTATTTATCATAACTCACAAAGCGAACCTTGAAGACACCAAAATTCAATATAACATAATAAAATAATTTAGTCTTACCTAATAAAACTACTTTATAAACTATTTTTTTTAAAGGGCCGGCCCGCAAGCCTGACGGCCTAGCCCAGACCGACCCATCTAAAATGCAGGCCTGATGGGCTGGCTCAAATAGACAGGGTCATTTTTTCATGCTTTTTTTACGGCCCGTCTCACACTAAAATAGAGGGCTGAAGGGCCAGCCCGGTGGCCCTGACCCATTTTGACAGCTTTAGTCGAAATTGTCCATATGGATGGAAAAATATAAGGTGCCATAAAACACTAAGTTGTGTGTAAATATTATTTTTTTAGTAGATAGACAAGATGACAAAGCCATCATAAACTCACACATACAAAGTGGAGGTATCGTGGAGCCTAACAATTTCGACATTTTTGTCAGTTGAGCTAGAACTTATGAGACATTTTTATCTATGATATAAATTTCATATAGTGTACTCTAATTCTTATTCAAAGGTTAAATTTATATGCTGTTTATATCGTTTTTTAATATTAGTTAATTAGGTTGCACCAAAGAGACGTTGGGGCGTCATAACACAACCAAGTTAGCAACTAATCAGTGTGTGCACTATTATGACATTAGATCATTATAATTTTGTAGTGATGTTTTAGATATACATCTCTTGAAAGAGAACAAAGTTCTGAAGGCTATTAAAAAAAATTATAGAAGAAATCTATTTTATATTTAATTTATTAAAACAAACCCGCTGACGCAAAATCGAAGCGTGGGCTAGCAAACGCTAAACCTATATTGAAAAGAAGCAAGTTTGCAAGCGAGAAGCTTGTGAAATTAGAGTTCCGGAATCCACTAGAAATTAAGACAAACTTTCTAAAATATTATTGAATGAATAAAAGTTATGCCTCTCAGACTACAACTGTTAAGCTTATATAAGGAAATAACAAAACTCTAAGGACCGAAAATAACAAAATTACTAAATACTAATAAAAATACTAATAAAAATATTAAAAAAACCCTCCTACTTCACCCTCCTTCCTTGACACTTCAGCTTTTATTTGCTACATCAGCTTTTATATATTTATCCCTTTTTTACGGTTATATTATCTTCTCCAATTTTGTAGCAAAACTCAAAATTTTTATTAATACCACATAATAAATTCTGTTCCGCTCATATTCAACACAACATTCATCTAATTTGGACGTTACAGAACTCATACAATTAAGTTGATTGACATTCACAAAATGGATGATATGATATGAGCATCAACCACCACAAATGGAACGTATTCCTTATCACCAACCCATCATCAGAAGGAATTTTACCACCCTATATATAGTAGGCATATTCTTTTACTTTACATCTTAGCAAATTATTTCCGTTTTACTATATACAACAATCGGGTGAAGAACATCTATGTTTGGCAACATGCTTCATACTAATCACAAATGAAGCTTTAACTCACATGTCTTCGTCGATGTCTTTGTTGCATTTTCCGGTATACATTTTGTCAACATTGTTTTTTCAAAATACTACAAAATGTGTTGGCTAAAGAAGGATCTAACATGGAGGGAAAAGCTTTTATGTTGAACATTTTGCAAATGGCCTTCAGGTACTGTGTTCTCTTGTTCAAATATATGGTGGCTTGGTCCTATGAAATGGTCTCTTTGATATGTGGTTCTGTGTGTTTTATCTATAAAGTAAATTTATGATTTATCAAGATATTCAGAATTAGGTATTAGAAATACCTGGATGGAGCTTTGATAACAACCCTTTCAAAATCAACGATAAACAGAGAGAATGTAATGATCTGAAAGATTGAAACACACAAAATAGGATAATGGCGGCTGATTTAGTTTTTCCTCAACCGGTACCTTTATGCTCTTCAGATGGGGAGGAGATAGAGTATTTCCGTGTACGGTGGTGTTGGAGATCATATTCTCTTTTATTTTGGATGGCTATTAGGGTTTCCCATTATTTCGTTAATGGGTCATCCGAACCTCTACTCATATTGAATTCATATCAACTAATTAAATATTTAATTAATTATCTAATTAGAAATATTCTAATAGCTTTATTACTTAATCTGATCACAAATCAATTAAGGCTCACAATTGATAAATAGCTAATATAATTATTATTACGATATTTTTCATATAACGATATCGGAATATAATTAAATAATAAAATATTCAACGTTCTTTTGTTCAAATATATGGCGGCTTGGTCCTATGAGTTTGTCCCTTTGATATGTGGTTCGGTGTGTTTTATCTATAAAGTAAATTTATGATTTTTTAAGACTTAAGAGGTGGGATTGGTGGTGGTAACTCAATGAGCCAGTGTTGAAGTTGAATTTGTATGCGTTTTCTGGTGAGGAAAAATATATAGGGACACTAGATCGTCGACCCATGTGTTGCACGGGTCTTATGAGACGAAATATTTTGATACTCAATAAAACGTAATATTTTGGAATGGAACTTAAATAATTAAACTACGTAAAAAACAATTATCAGAGTCACAAAATATATCGTTTGGTGAAATATAATATCACCACCATGAATGTTACAACAAAATACATAATAGGGGGTATTACACATTTCAAAATACTTCTTCATACATGACGTTAGAAGAAGTGCACAGAAAACTTTAATATTAATTAAATTAAAAATAAAATATCTTATATTTAAATTTGTTTGATGAAAGTTAAGATAAGATTGGTAAGTATATTATAAACTTGAAATATCAAACACATCACATCAAAATAAGATAATTTTTAAGCTCCATGATGTATCTAAAATAAATTTAAAAACTCGTAGCAAAAGATGGGTAAATAATAGGAACGATAATAATAATTGTGTTCTATAGACATTGATGTTCAAAGTTGAAAATACCTAATGCATATAAATTGGAAGGGAGAAAGAATGATCCAAAAGCACAACAGAGAAAATCAAATACATATACTTGTTTACATTAGAAGTTATGATACAAACTGGAGAATTGGTCTACGAATGCAACAAATTTACTTTCCTAGAACTGTTCAATGAGACATATTTAGCAAAAATGTCGAAAGAATTAGGGTCAACACGCTAAAATATTACATGAGAGAATTATAGTATCAATCAAGTGAGTTGTAAAATATTCAAGTAGATCAAAACATTTTTTCTCCGTCCTATAAATGTGAACTTTATAGTAACCCTTGCAGAAGATAACAGAGAAATTACTCCTGCAACAAAGCAATACAACCATGATTTTTCGTTACAAAATCTATGTTCATAGCCCTAAAAAATGTGACTGTCCAAACCAAAAGTTAGTAATTAATATAAATGAAAAATGCAAAATCATAAAAAGTTTACCTATATACAAAGAGATATCAGTCATTCTTTAATGAAAAAACTGAAGAAAAAAAATGTTTTCTAGAATCCATGCAATTCTACTCACAAACTAAGGACAATGCCTAATGAAACTATCCATGCAAAAAACAAAACAGAAAATGACAATTA
>Ga0228711_1010003_pt1 | contig 12628 bp, 6 predicted proteins | sample MedpolnodulmetaG_2_FD_177996 | JGI IMG/M metagenome (GOLD analysis project Ga0228711, IMG submission 177996) | Root nodule microbial communities from Medicago polymorpha collected in Santa Monica, California, United States - brown nodules | ecosystem: Host-associated > Plants > Roots > Nodule...
ATGTCACGTGTGCTTTGCATGTTCTTCATGTTCTTGATGATTCTGGGTTTGCTTATGAACAACCTTCTGAACTATCATCAGAACAGTAATCGATAACTGAAGAGTGCTTCTGAAGAGTGCTTCTGAATGCCCTTCTGAAGCTTCTGAACATAGCTTCTGAAGATGATTATGGGTTCGCTTCTGAACGTCCTTCTGAAGCTTCTGAACACAGCTTCTAAAGATGATTCTGGGTTCGCTTCTGAACGTCCTTCTGAAGCTTCTGAACACAGCTTCTGAAGATGATTCTGGGTTCGCTTCTGAACGTCCTTCTGAAGCTTCTGAACACAGCTTCTGAAGATGATTCTGGGTTCGCTTCTGAACGCCCTTCTGAAGCTTCTGAACTACCATCAGAACGTTCTGATCAACTCACTGATCAACATTCTGAACTAACTTTCTGATCTTCAGAGTTAGTTCATGAATTCAATGTCCTTTGATTTCTTATATCTTGGTATGATTTTAAACCTGTTCCTGTCTTAGTAAAACACTCAAGAGCACAAGTTAAATACCAAAGAATTAATCAAAGTCCATTTAATCCTTAATCATTAAAGTTTATTATCTTTAAAATTAATTTGGGATTTTGCCTCAACAATTATATCCCAGGTTTCTTTGGATCTCTCATAAACCTAAGATACCTTGATCTCTCAAATTGTAATTTTGAAGGACATATTCCTCATCGACTTGGAAATCTCTCCAACTTGCAATTTCTTGATCTCAACAACAATTATTTGGAAGGAAGCATTCCATCTCAACTTGGAAATCTCTCCAACTTGCAATTTCTTGATCTCAGCTACACCAATCTTTTGGAAGGAAGCATTCCATCTCAACTTGGACGTCTCTCCAACTTGGACATCGGAAGATTGTTGCCAACACTACTAAAAAAACAAAAATTAGTGAGGGATATTTAGTGAGGGAAAACGTGAAATCCCTCTCTAATTCCGTCACTAAATTTTGCGACCAAGGAATTTGTGAGGAATTTCATTTTTTCCGTCACTAATTTCCCTCGCTAATTTTGCTTTTTCTAGTAGTGCAATGGTATGGAATTGGTTGCAGCAACCTCACTGGTCATGTGCTTATGCTCAACCATCATAGTGATTATAATTACTATATCAGCGGTGATATCCACAAATCACTGATGGAGTTGCGGCAACTAAAATATTTGAACCTCAATGGGAATAATTTTGAACACAATAATATCCCAGGTTTCTTTGGATCTCTCATAAACCTAAGATACCTTGATCTCTCAAATCGTAATTTTGAAGGACGTATTCATATTCAATTTGAGTCTCTTTTGCATTTGAAATACTTGAATCTTTCCTGGAATTATTTGAATGGTTTGATTCCTCATCGACTTGGAAATCTCTCCAACTTGCAATTTCTTGATCTCAGCCGCAACTATTTGGAAGGAAGCATTCCATCTCAACTTGGAAATCTCTCCAACTTGCAATTTCTTGATCTCAACCACAATGACTTGGAAGGAAGCATTCCATCTCAACTTGGAAAGCTTACGAATCTACAAGAGCTTTATATTGAAAGAATGTATGTTGATAGTGCTTTGACAATTGACAACGTGGATCACAGTGGAGGTCAGTGGTTGTCTAATCTAACTCCTTTAACCCATCTTCACATGTTGTCAATATCTAATCTTAATAAATCCAATAGTTGGTTGCAAATGGTTGGTAAGTTACCAAAACTGAGAGAACTTAAGTTAAGAAATTTTGGCCTTTCTGATCATTTTATCCATTCCCTGAGTCATTCTAAGTTCAACTTTTCCACTTCTCTTTCTATCCTTGATCTCTCTTTGAACAACTTTGTGTCATCCTTGATATTCCAATGGGTGTCAAACATAAGTTCCAATCTTGTTGAGCTTGACCTTAGTGGTAATCAAATGGTGGATCCAAAATCAAATCATTTTTCTTATAGGCTTCCAAAATTGAGAGAACTTATATTATCTGATAACAAGTTCACATCATTCATTATATTTCAATGGGTGTCAAACATAAGTTCCAATCTTGTTGAGCTTGACCTTTCTAACAACCTCATGGAGGATCCTCCATTATATGGGCATGTCATAGTAATGAAGAATTCTCTTGAGATACTTGACCTATCAAATAATAGATTGAAGGGTGGAGTGTTTAAATTGTTCATGAATGTATGCACCTTACGTTCTTTAAACTTGTTTTTAAACAAAATCACACAAGACCTTCAAACAATTCTTCATAATTTGTCTAGTGGTTGTGTTAGAAACTCACTTCAAGTGTTAGACCTCAGTTATAATGGAATCACTGGAACTTTACCCGACCTTTCTGCATTCACATCATTGAAAACATTGGCACTTTCTAATAATAAATTGAGTGGAAAGATTCCTGAAGGTGGTAGCTTGCCATGTAAATTGGAAAACTTATACATTGCATCAAACACTTTAGAAGGGGTAATTCCAAAATCATTTTGGATGAATGCATGTAAGTTGAAATCATTGGATCTGTCCAATAACAGATTCAGTGGTGAGCTTCAAGTATTAATCCAATACTTATCTAAATGTGCTAGATACTCCCTCCAACAATTATATCTAAGCAGTAATCAAATCAATGGCACACTACCTGATCTCTCAACATTCTCATTTTTGGAAATATTTGATATTTCTGAAAATAAGCTAAACGGGAAGATATTTGAAGATATTCGATTTCCAACCAAACTAAGGACACTACAGATGAGTTCAAACTCTATGAATGGTGTGATCTCTGAATTTTATTTTTCTGGTATGTCAATGTTAAAGGAATTAGACTTGTCTCACAATTCACTAGCATTGACATTTACTGAAAATTGGGTCCCGCCATTTCAACTTCACATTATAGGATTAATATCATGCAAACTTGGTCTTACATTTCCTAAATGGATTCAGACACAAAAATACTTGGAGGATCTTGATATTTCTAATGCTGGAATTTCAGATAATGTTCCAGAGGGGTTTTGGTTTACACTCTCATCACAAGACTGCGACAACATCAACGTTTCAAACAATAATCTCAAAGGACTGATTCCAAATCTTCAAGTAAAAAATCATTGTTCTGTTTTATCTCTTTCATCTAATGAATTTGAAGGGCCCATTCCACCATTTCTACAAGGTTCTACAGTTATTGATTTGTCCAAAAAAAATTCTCTGATTCACTTCCATTCCTATGTGCAAATAGTATAGATGCAATGTTAGGCCAGTTAGACCTTTCGAATAATCCATTATCTGGACAAATTCCAGACTGTTGGAGCAATTTCAAGGCATTAGCTTATATAGATTTGAGCCACAACAACTTTTCAGGGAAGATTCCTACTTCAATGGGATCACTTGTAGAACTACAAGCATTACTATTGAGGAACAATAGCTTAACAGAGGTGATCCCTTTCTCCATAAAGAACTGCACAAAGTTAGTAATGATTGATTTGAGAGAAAATAGATTAAAGGGACTCATCCCTTATTGGATTGGAAGTGAATTAAAAGAGCTGCAAGTTTTAAGCTTACAAAGGAATTACTTCTTTGGAAGTTTACCATTCGAACTTTGCTATCTACAAAACATTCAACTCTTTGATATCTCATTCAACAATCTTTCTGGACGGATTCCCAAATGCTTTAAGAATTTCACTTCAATGACTCAAAAATATTTATCACAATATTTTCCCATTCGTGAGTATGTTATCAAAGAAGGAGTTTTGAATTATGGTTTCAGATATGAATTGAGTGCATTCTTGACATGGAAAGGTGTAGAACAAGTGTTCAACAACAATGAATTGTTTCTTTTAAAAAGCATAGATCTCTCAAGCAATCACTTTTCAGAAGAGATTCCACCTGAAATAACAAATTTGATTCAATTGGTCTCATTGAATTTATCAAGAAACAACTTGACGGGCAAAATTCCTTCAAATATTGGAAAGCTAGCATCACTTGACTTTCTTGATTTGTCACGAAATAACTTGCTTGGTTCAATTCCATCCAGTCTTTCCCGAATAGATCGACTTTCTGTGTTAGATTTGTCACATAACCAATTATCTGGAGAAATTCCAACGAGTACACAACTACAAAGTTTTGATGCCTCATGTTACGAAGATAATCTTGATCTTTGTGGTCCACCACTTGTAAATTTGTGCGTTGAAGGGGAGCCAACACATGATCAAAAAGTCGAAATTCAAGACGATGAAGATTTGCTTCTGAATCGTGGATTTTACATCAGTCTGACATTTGGATTTATTATAGGATTTTGGGGAGTGTTTGGCTCAATCCTAATCAAGAGTTCTTGGAGACATGCTTATTTCAAGTTTATCAACAATTTAGTGGATAATATTTATGTGAAATGCAGATGGTGGCTCAAAGATTAACTGGTAATAATACTTAAACTTTTGACCTGTCATATATACTTACATTTAACATCAAATAGTCATCATAATATATCATTATAGTATCTTAAAATAAATTTTTTGCATATAATTTCCACTAAAGTACTATTCATTTGTATTTTAGATTATATTTTTAGACATATATTATGCAGTTTCTTAAATAATGTTCATAGTAATTTTGAAGAGTTTAAAGGAATTTCCTTATATTTCTATTAAAATAACCATATGTTTTTTTACAGTACTTGTATCTATCTATCTATCTTTCATGATAGTGTGTTTCAAGTTTCAACTTTTTTAAAATTTATATTTTAGACTTTATATCTAAAGTGGTTAACACTTAAACTATTTTATAGGGTGGCAAAATCTTGTGCATCTTCAATAAAGGGTACTCGATAGTGTGTTGTTGGATCAGATTAAGGTGTGCAATCAAAGTCCTTCTGCAGGAAGATGAATAGTTTCTCCTCTTTTATAAATGGTTTGTGAATTATTTGTATTGTAACTCTAGAAAGATGATTTCTCCTTGGCCCCAATATGTCTCAAAGCACTTGGTTTGTCTTGATTACACAATCAGGATGCGCAAAAGACCCCCGTTTTACACGTCAGGACTGTGTAATGCAGACAAACTGAGTGTTTTGTGAGATGTTGAAGGTGAGGAGAAACTATCCTCTAGGAAATAGAATGGTGGGCTGTGTCTTTGTAATATTGAGTTGTAACTTGCAATACCTCTTGTATTCTCTGTAATTTATTCATGCAATAAACATTGGTGAAGTATTCTACATGTAAAAAGATACTGGTGACAAAATGTGAAATTGTTTATGACGTAAGAGTCTTGAATGGAGTCAATATTGGTGGGAGCTGAAATTTTACATATATATGACATTGACAGAAAGTACTTAAGTCGATTGGTCGGAAAGAATCATTTTTTCCACGTCCTGTATGAACTAAACTACAAATCATTGTTCTTTTATACAAATAAAATCAATCAATAATGACACAAATTTATAGTAGTTTTTTTTTAAACTACAAATCATACTATAGTGAAGTCTTCTTTTCTTCAAGTCCTTAAAAGTAATTGCAAGGCGTTGGAAGGCCTATATCTTCTTTGGTCATTAAATACATAAAAGAAATTAATCAAAGGATGCTGCGTATCAAGGTCCCATACAATGGAGCATTATAACATAATTTGCAGTGGACCCCTGCGAACTACAAACCGGTTCGTACGAACCAGTTCATGGTACTTTCACAAACTGGTTCCCCCAATATTATATTTGACGTACAACGAACCCATAGCGTACCGACTATATATACTCCCTCACGTACCGAATTCTTTGTGAGTGACGAACCGCGTACCCGAACTCGTACCACATACCGAAGCGAATTGCGAACCGTGTAACTATGCAATGGAGAGATTGTAAGCATAATGCACCTGAGGAGTCTTTACAATGATAGAAATGAATAAAAGATAATAGAAATGATACAGTGACTCAATAAGTGTTCCTATTTATAGAGATAGTTAGAAAATCTAACATCCTAACTCCCTAACTAACTCTCTAACCAATTTTTTCAATCACTCTAACTAACTATACTGTAATAAATTATGTCTTTTGCTGCCGTAGTTGCAGCATCTCCGTGTTGCACTTTCCTTGTGTCCGTTCTGATTTTCTTTTTATCGGTAGCAGACGTTTACCTTTTCTGCATTCAGTTCTTTTCGGGCTAGTTCGCATCTTCCATAACAGATCTCATATCACCAACCACACCATGAGAACAGTCTCATCGAGATTGGTTAGAGCCCAAAAAATATATATGTCTAACTGAATTTTAGCACATGATAGGTGGAATTAAAAATTTATTTATGTTCCTTTCACCTAAAAAGATAGTTAGTTTATGACAATTGACAATACTGATATAGTTTTACAGCAGAGTAATTGCAGAGAAATACTGCAATGCAGAAATTTGAATGATAGGTAAATTATCTTTGATCAACATCTACCAATGACATACAATTCCAGAGAATTATTGGAACTCTCCAATATATAAATCTCAGAAGGAAGAATATATCAATTTTGTATCAGCATCAAGTTCAAGTTGGAAAGCTCCTATTCTCATTTCTCTACCAAGCATTAACTAGCTGACATTCGGACAAAACCTCTGCCACCAGCAAGTTTTGAGGATATTTGAGACAAGTTTAAAGGGGGGTTATAACTGGTCAAAAATTGATTCAAATTCAGATCATAAATAATTGTCTCTATCATATCCTTCATCATAGGAGTAGTTAGAGTTCTTCCATATATAATATATGGTTCAAATTCAAATTCGACCGTCAAAGTCCTACCATTTGCATTGTGTCTCTTTGTAATATATGGTTCTGTCATTGTATCTCTTATCTCTTTTCCCACAAGTAAAAAATACATGTGCCATTTTCCCATGCATTTTACTTGTGCCGTAAAAATTTTACTCACAAGTATTTTCTTAAAACTAATAATTTAAATTTTCAAATCACACCAGCATTTATTTATCACATTATGGTAGAAACTGTAATACTTCTTTGAGTATTTTACTGTTCTACATGATTTAAAACCAACTTGAAAAGCCAAGGTACGAATACATCTTTGAGTATTTTACTTTCCAAATTCGAGTCACAAGTTCTCAATGTTTTCCAATTACCTTCCTGAGAAGGAAAAAAAATAACAAAACCGTCACACCAGTTATATTCCTCACACCAGTTCACCACCTTCTGTGACAGATCACAAATCACCGTTCATACCATGAGAACAGCGGCCCAGAGATCATCGAAAAACCCAACAAATAACGCTCGACTGATTTCTCGTGCCACCGCATTTCTGAAAATCGTCTGGTGCGTGAAATCTGTGTGCCGCCTTATCGTGATCCGTTCCTTGCCAAATTTCTTAGTCTCCTACTGTCAGAAATATAATTAAAAATCATTCATCTGTATCTATATAACGTATCTGTTTTGGCATGAAGAGACAGTTGAAAAACCTTATTTAGAAAGGATTATGGAAAACTCAAACTGATCTCATTGGATCGATTTCGGCCTTCCATAGCAGTATCAATTGTTGGAACAAATCTTCCTATATATAGTCCTATGTGTACTTGCTCAACAAATGAATGCAACTCTACAAATGAATGCAACTCCATATATAGTCCTATGTCTTGTTCTGATTATCTTATATATTTTACGCTAATGAAAGAAGTGCAGTTACACAGGCACGGATGTACATAGACCAAATTGGGGGCAATTCCCCCCGACTACCTTTTCTATATTATTTGTTGGCTTAATAACATAAATGGTTCCCTAACTTATTTGTTGTTTTCGATATGGTACCTTAATTATAAATTTTTCCCATTCGGTCCCTTAAATATGCTCGGTCAGTCAAATTGACCCATTCTGTTAATCTTTAACCCCGAATGTATAAGATGGATCAATTTGACTGTGCAAGATGGATCAATTTGACTTGGCACCCCAACCTCAACCACCTCGCTCAGAAAAATTTATTAAAAAAGGGAAAACTATATAAGAGGGGGACCAAACCAAAACCCTCAAAAGAAAGCCAAAACAAAAATACAAAGCAAGAAACCTAAGGGAGCTGGTAAATCAGAATCCAAAAAATGTCTCTAAAAAAGTCTTCTCTAATAAAAGAGGGTAAAGAGTTCCACCAAAAGACATTTGTAGATCCATGTCCATGATTTGCAAGTTTGTCTGCACATCAGTTGCCCTCGCGGTAAATAGGCAAAGAAAGAACCACCCTACATAGAAATGCCACCTAACATCTTAGAAGGAAATCTTCATAGAGGAGGTCCTAATGGATGGATCACAAAAGGTCCATTAGTCCATTACAATCCACTATTTTTTTTTCCTTAAAAAAAACCATCCAATCCATCCAATTAGAATAAAGTTCATCCAATCTATCCGTTATTAGATTTTAATGGATGGATAATCCATCCGATCCATAAATCAAAGTGTATTATTTTTTTATAAATTAAAATTCTAGTAAACCAAATTTTACAAACCAAAATTTCAAATATAAAATAGCTTATTCAAAAAAACTTATCTCATACAAAATAGCTTATTACGATCTCTTTTTAAAAAAACAACTTATTTATGCAAAATATCTTATTATGATCTTGTTTGTAAAAACAACTTATTAATGCAAAACAACTTATTACGATCTCTTTTGAAAAAACAGCTTATTTATGCAAAACAGCTTATTATAATCTCTTTTAAAAAAAAACGGCTTATTCAAAACAACTTATTTATGCAAAACAACTTATTACGATCTCTTTTTTACTTAAAGTTGATCTTAGCTTGTAATTTTATAAGTTCTTCAATTCTTTCAAATGACTTAAAACTGTGTGACAATTTTCAGTTGCCACTATACATGTTTTATATATTTTATAAGTTCTTCGATTCTTTCAAATGACTTAGTGCTTGTTTGGTTAAGCGGTGGCAACACCAAAAGCACGTTTCTGCTCCGTCAAACGTGAATCAGAGGTGTTTGGATCTCAAGTCTGCTTTTGCCGCAATCGCACTTCTTGCCCAAAAACGCGCGTCTAGCTAAATCTAGAATTCCTAGCTGTTCAATTTTCAGAAAATCGATTCTCGTTTTAGCATCACACGTCACCAACAACATCTCTATTTTACCCCTTCGTAATACTGGGCTTCAGAAGACAAAAAAAATAAAATGCGTTGTTGGCTTGCTGTGGCTTGTATAGGATCACATTCACTCTCTTCTTCTTGCTGCAAATTTTCTTTTTTCTTACTACAGTGACATTTACATGTTAGAGATGATAAAAGAATGGACTCCAAATTTTGTGGTTCAAAAAGAAAAGGAAAGAACAGGGATAAGAGGGGGGAGAAATAGGTTGTTTTCCGATGCTATTTCATAAAAAGAATTGACAGCAACTTTGTGAAACCCAAACTTATATAATTTCGTTTATTTCCTTTTAAGCTGGAGAAAATGGTAAAATAAGATAAGAATGTTGATATATGGGAGAAGGAGAAGTGTAGAAGAGTATTGAGAGATGGTAAAAGGAGATCAAAATGGTAGAAATGGATTGAAGCTTCTGGAAAATGAAAGACAAGGGTACACGATATGAGCAACATGGACATGATTTTAATTGATGATTTTTTTAGAAGAGATCATAATAAGTTGTTTCAAATAAGCTGTTTTTTTAGAAGAGATCATAATAGGTTGTTTTGCATACATAAGCTGTTTTTAATAAACTGTTTTTGAAAATGAGATGGTAATAAGCTATTTTGCATAAATAAGCTGTTTGGAATAAGCTATTTTTAAAAATGAGATCGTAATAAGCTGTTTTGCATAAATAAGTTGTTTGGAATAAGTTGTTTTTTATAAAAAGAGATCTTAATAAGGTTTTTATATAAATAAGTTGTTTTGAATAAGCTGTTTTATTAAAAGAGATCATAATAAGCTCTTTTGCATAAATAAGCTGTTTCAAATAAGCTGTTTTTTAAAAATATAATGCAATAAGCTGTTTTGCATAGATAAGATGATTTGAATAAGTTTTTTTTAAAAATAGATCTTAATAAGCTCTTTTTGCATAAATAAGCTGTTTTTTTTAAAAAAAAAGATCATAATAAGTTATTTTGCATGAAAAATTATTCGTTTTGGTATTTTATTTTATGAAATTAAAAAAAGTGGGAGAGAGATGATTTAATTAAAAAAAATAGTTTAGTTAAAAAAAAAAAGGTGATAATCAAAAAATATAATTATTTAAATAAAAAATAATAATATTTTTTGAAGTTATCCATTGGACTTTTTTATTCTAAAAAGGTGATCCATTGGATTTTTAAAATAAGGTGGATGGATCAAATCCATCCATAGTTTTTAATGGATTGATCCAAACCAATCCATTAACAAATTTTTTTGTTTCATGGATGGATTTTGTAGTGGATGGATTGGATGGATATGGATCTCATGGATCATATTGTCACCCCTACATCTACTCAATGGAGCAAAGTTGAACTCATGCTACCTAGGTCATATCTCTATCACGCTAAGAATGGACATTTGAAATGTGGGTGGATTGATAGAGTTCTTAACTGAATGACAAATTTACGATAGATTATGATACTATCTTAGAATTTGAGGGTAGAGGACTAACTTAATCCCACAAATCCGCTGGTAAGATGAAAACTGTCCAAACCTTATTTATAGGCACTACCTAAGTCATATCTTTGTTCGGTATGGGACTCTTAGCTCACCCTCTCACACTCAAGAGTAGAAATCAGAAACGAATACTAATGCGGGTGGAATTGAATCAAGAAAATATGCATTATCATTTCTGTGTTCACGTTTCAGCCTGTTATCAACACTCCTTTTAATTGGTATATGGTGTCTCATTATAATTTTTATCTGATTCATTGTGGCATTCAATATTAATGGGTTTTCAAATCATTTACGTGCAGTATGTTCATTATCTTCAACGGAAGTATTCACTAAGTTCTTTCAACCTTTTGGGACATACAGCACCCGCACAGGCTGGATCACTATTGTTAGTGGGCCCTTTTCTAGACTATTGGTTGACAAACAAAAGAGTTGATCAATATTCTTACGATGCAACCTCTTTGGTAAGTTCTGGATAACAGAAAGAATACAACGCTATCAAATTAAACATATAGATACTTGGTAATTATTTTCTGTGAAAATGAGTTTACGCCTTTGTAGATTCACATGGATGTGGATATTATACTGGATGGTTTTCCTTGTTATATCAAATTTATATTGATTTCAACTTCCAATATGTGTAGATAATTGCATATAAGATATGTATTCTTGTCTGCATTTACAAATGACTTTTTCCTGCTTGCATTAAATTTATATAATCTACTTATCAACATACTTGGTTTTTGTCTCTTAATACTTACTTTTATTATATCTTGAACATCGGTAGGTATTTCAGTATGTGTAATGAATTTCATAGAAAGACCGTTCAGAATATCATTATATGCTTAGGTGTAAATTTTTATGAAAAGAAAACATTAAACCAAATTTCACATTTCAATGATGATGAAACGGAAAATTATAGAACAAAATTGAGAATTGGAGTGAAAATTGAACAAACATAATTTGCTACTGACATATGTGTGTTACTAAGCTTCTGTGTTTGACTTTGGCAGATGTTCTTACTCCTGTCATGCACTATTGCAGTTGGGACCAACCTCAGCCAATTTATCTGCATTGGCAGATTTACAGCCGTATCTTTCCAAGTACTTGGACATATGAAGACAATACTTGTTTTAATAATGGGATTCTTTTTCTTTGGGAGGGAAGGTCTTAATCTTCATGTAGTTATAGGGATGATAATAGCTGTTGTTGGAATGATGTGGTATGGTAATGCCTCATCAAAGCCTGGTGGAAAGGAACGTTGGAGTCTCCCTACCAGCAAAACAGAAAGTCGGTGATAGTTTGCAGTATTCACTCATTATGATGGTTATATATGCAAATTGCAAAAGTTGAGTACAGCAAGATAGTTGATTCTAGGAAAGTATATTTAATTATTTGAAATTAAACCTTACTGGTTTTAATTATTTTAACCTCATTTGTAATTCTTTAAATTTGATTTCTTGTTTTGGATACTAGCTGATATCTCCTTATAGGTATGTTCCCTGGAAAATTTTCATCTTTTCCATGATCAAAGTGAATTTATTTTAGACTGTGATTTGTTCTTTTGGTATTTTGCATTTAATAATGAAATTGTTGTGATCACAAAACAGGGCAAGTTACTTCATTAACTTATAAATTTAATCCATCACTTCTTTACAACAAATAACAAACCAACTGTTGAAGTGTTTTAGTTTTTAGTTGGATCATTGACAATATAACAGCTCATGCAACACAAATTATTCATTAATATGAAAAATATGAATATTGCAAGTGAAAAATATTAAGTCACTAAGTGCTCAGAATTGAGAAAATAGAAATTACAACTAAAAAAGAGTAACACTACTCAATAGAAACCCATTTAGATTGATGGTATCGACTTAGGACCTTAGAGTGCTCTCAAGGTCTCAGGATTAATTCCCCCAATGCAAATTTCGATGGCAGCTTAATAAAAAATATCCAACAAGTGAACTACATCTATTATACTATAAGAAGACGAGTCCCGTATAAAATGCTGCATCAAGTTACCCACCGTTTAAGGAATGATAGTCAAAAAAAAAAAAAAG
>Ga0228711_1010009_pt1 | contig 12625 bp, 7 predicted proteins | sample MedpolnodulmetaG_2_FD_177996 | JGI IMG/M metagenome (GOLD analysis project Ga0228711, IMG submission 177996) | Root nodule microbial communities from Medicago polymorpha collected in Santa Monica, California, United States - brown nodules | ecosystem: Host-associated > Plants > Roots > Nodule...
AATAGAAATCACGATATCATTTGGACACGAATGATGTTGTTGAGCAATATGTGATAATATCGAGTGATAATTAGAATCTGCAACCCAAATCCGAGAATACGTACGAGTAGGTTGATGAAGTTTAATCTCAGCATACTTATTTCCCTGTTAACTCTCATCCCATTTATAAATTCTTAGTTTGATAGTGTATGAAACAACAAAATACCCGACAACCCTAGCTCAGAACGATATTGATTGTTGAACGGCTTAGAATATCGCACCAGTCCCTGTGGAGACGATAACATAAATACTTACTTTTGAAACTGCAACACACATGTCACACACACCATCTAAAGGACAATGATTTTCTTTCTTTCTCTTTTTATCTACTTTTGATTTGTTTTGAATGGATTGTGAAATTGATGGTAGTTGGGCTTGGAGTGACACCAACTCCCTGAATCATTTTTACATTGAAATAGTATCAGATTATAGAGAATGATAATTAAGGATTTTTACTTTCTTTATTTTATGCATATGGTTAGTTATGTAACATTGTTTGGTACCCATACAATATATCCTATCATCCTATCTTACCATTATGAGGCTTTAGTTATGCACTATTTAGATCTGTAAACAATGCTTTGGTGGAGAGACTAGAAAGGGATTGTGTGGCACTTGTGAATGAAATCTTATGAAAACTTCATTCTGTAATTTGTTCTCTAAATTTTGATTCAGACAAACTTTATGTGAAAATATAGTTTGAACTGGTTGTAAATGCATCGGCCATGGCATAGTTGACATCTGCTAATGGAGCTCCCATTTCATAAGGCTGACTAGATATCAATATACTTAAAATATACTATATTGTTATATCTTTTATCAGCACTTTTGCTTATATCCTATAGGCTAATATTGCTATGTCAACAAAACTTCAAAAGTCAATTGTGTACTGCAAATTTAATTATTTGTTGAAAAGAAGAAAAAAGTCAGAAGATTCTTGTTTTGTATTTTAATTTGGAGTATAGACCACTAGTCTGTCCTATGTAGAAATGTGAAAAAAGAAAACCATTATAAAGGTTTGTTTTTAAAGAAAAGAAACTGTGCCAAGGCTTTGCTCTAGATTAATATCCTCCAAGTTAAAGCATATGGCATGCCAGTGAATGGTAGTTTCTGTTATTTCTTGTGTGTTCCTTTTTGGTTGTACATGCATGTTTGAGTTGACCAATGAGTTTATCAGAATCATAGTGTACCATTGTGATTTAAAGTCACCGTGGTTTCATCAAAATTACTGGGTTGCTGCACTTGGTTGTTGAAGTTAAAGCTTCAACTGATTCTACTTGACTACCTCTATTAACATTGATCTGATAGTTAAGTTTTATAGGCTTTGAGTTTCTTTCTTATATATGCTACTCTTTCGTCTGCTACTTCCATTTTGATGCTCAAATTGTTCAGAACATAGGATAGAAGAACATAACAATAATAATTGTCTAAAACTTGGATAATGGGGCCGAGTCAAAGTTGTTTGGAATTTTGACTTTATGATCTATATCGTACCCTTTTTCTTTTGCGTATTCCTTGGATTTCTACTTTATTATATTATTTCTATCTAACGTGAAAATGGTTGTAGATGGAGAGAAACAGCGGTAACACGCAAAACATACTGTTTCTAGAGTATCTATATGGTAGTTCAAATGGACAGGAACAATATGTAAGGAAAGATTGTGGCAGCTATGCTTGGGTATCAAAAAAATATGGTAATTAAGAGTCGAGTACAGCAACATGGTGACAGGATTATGCCATGGTTTGGTGTCTGTGAGGCTAACAAACGATGGAATATTGGCAACGAGAGCACTGCTTGTAAGGGCATTGTGATTATGAATGATGTTGTAGTGGAGTGAATGTCATGTGACTCAATTGGGGGGGGGGGATTGTTTCCATTCTATTGCAAATTGTGAACATTGTATTTTATTTAGATTATTGGTAATTTTTGTGCCACTGTCTGTCTTGCTTCTCAATGAACAATCTTGTTATTTCAACAAAAGGAATTGATGCTATTTCATTGTTTGTATGATTATGGTAGTCCAAGTTGGCCAGTATACCAGGCTTACCCTGCAAGAACTGTAACTTGGTATCTCTCAATAAGCATTCTATACTATCCATACTTCAATTACTTAAAGTAGACTATGATGCTAGATTATATAAGAGGAGTGTTATGTAACATTTACTCTAATAATTTTTACAATGTTCACTCTCTAATTGCTATTGCAATTTGCAAGGATAAGAAAAGAAAAAAAAAAAAAAAATCCTTTTTATTGTCTGAGATATAACTTTGAACGGTTCAAGATGAACATCATTTACCAATACATCTACCAAGCCACATAACTAGAAAAGTTTGTTGCAACTTACAAGGTGGTTACTATTGAGTCCTAATTCTAGCTTAAAATGCAAAAATGGTGAAACTTTCATGACTTAGGAAAGGGCATCAGCCATAATTGAGGTTCTTTAGGAGGTATATATTGTTAGAATTTGATGCTGGGAGTTAAACTTAGAAACTATAACATGTCACATTTGATTATTTCAAATAATTTAGTTTATCATGGGTGTTTTTTATTCTCCATCCTATTTTTTATTACGAGTCATGCTAGAGTTAAATCACGAACTTTTAAATTTGATCCCTATTAATTTTTATTGGTAAATTTAGTCGTCCATAATTTTTTTTCCCTTGTGAGCTTAGCTCAATTGGTATGGACAATGCATAAAATATGTAAAGTTTGGAGTTCAAACCCCAGTCATCACAAAAAAAAAAGTCATCCATAATTTTGCAGTTTGTAAAATAATTCCTATTTTAAAAATATTTAACAAAAAATGATATTTTTATAAAATACAATAATGATTAAAAGTGAATAATTTTTTTAAAGGATTAAACTTGAAAGCTCATTATAGTTTATATACACACACACAAACACGCACGCGCGCACACACAAACACACACGCGCACAATTGAGTTCATTCTGTGTGTTTGTTATTGGCTTAATTGAGTTGATTACTTTATATATACACACACAAACGCACGCGCGCGCACACACACATTATGGAACGAGGCACACAAGATAGGAATAATAGATTCACTTTTCTTAGATTTTAGAGTCCTTTTTTATAATTGTTTTTACAAGGTTTTCTTTCAATATTATTTAACCTTCTACCAATGGTAGTTTCTAGTATTGCTAGATGATTTGACTCTTGCATTTGTTGGTTAACTTGACTTTGTTTCATATGATGCTAGTTTTTGGATCACTCTTAGAAACACCTTGACTATCGAATTGGCTTACTCCTGTGCTCTCTAATATATAGTTATCACCTCTGCAATTCCCATTATATCATTGCTCTAAAACAAGTAGCAATACAATTCTCCAAACCTTGCAGTTGTAGAATTAGCACAAGTTTTTGTTGTTGTTAGAATCAGGTTCTTACACCACTCGCTCTTCGGATTATCTTACACTTCACATTTGTCTGAAGAATTCTTATATAACTTTCTGAAACGTATAGTGAGATTGTAATGCAATTCTATGTTTCATTTTCATTTCTCTGGTTTTGAGAATTAGAAGGAATGTTGCATATGTTTGAGTATTTTTCAAGATGAAGAAAAGGTGAGAATTAGAAGGAATGCTAGTGCTGAAATAATCATATAGTATATTCAGTTTTCAATTACGGTTTACCATTACCAGTCAGTTGATTTTGGTGGTACTTATTATTTGAAACTTTTTGATTTATGTTTTGACATAATACTAGCCTTTTAATTGTGCATATGATTGATTTTTTTATTTTGTTGTTGTTACTGCTTAGTGATGTCAAGTTTTGTGATTGGCTGGGTTGAAATGTTAACATGATTTATGCCTTTCATTTTATTCCCTAGCTGCTATGTAATCACTGTCTGGTGTGTTGATAGAGATGTGGGAGAGGGCAGAAACTGAATGGATTCTAACAGGGGAGAGACACGACGTAGTGATTCAGAGGAAAAATGGATGCAATATTGAGCGCGACATAGAGAGATCGAGTGAGAGACCGCACTTTTGAGACAAAAAAACCGATTCCTTTTTACGATCCTAGCTGCAATTTTGCGGTCTCAGGATCTTTACGGTTTTCTTACCAAGTGATCTTGTGTAGGGATCTATTGTGGGGGACGATTAAGATTTTACGATTTAAATTGTGATTTGGATAAGCTTGATAGTATTCACAAATTCAAATTGATATTGAGCATCTTATGGTTTTTATGTTTTATCTCTTACTTTTTGATAGTGCTTAATGGATATAACTAATTAGTCTTGAATGATTAATATGAAAATGAAAGTTTTGTATATTTTAGACTTTTATTTGCTGAGTTTTAAAGTTGTTTTGCTGCTAAGATATATGGTCATCTCATTGTTCTGCAAATGATATTATTGAATTCTTACACACACGTAACAATTGACAATTCCATAGCATTGGTGAAATGTCCTGAATATGATTGATATAGTGTATGTTTGGAAACACATTTGGAAACCCAATACCACTTTCCAATTCACTTTCACCGTGAAAATTCTAATGCTAATACACCAAGCTTTAGCCTAGCCGTGATTCACAACGTGATTTTGGGTTAATTGATGCCATTCCAAACATACTAACAGTGTCTGAGATTGTAATGAAGTTCATTTTCACATGTGTGTTTGCTTTATAATGTCTCAATATTTTTATTTTAATTGCTATTTTAATTGCACCTGAAGCCTCAAAATAGACTTTTAACATCATAGTTGAAATGTCTCATTTTCAGGTTGGTTGTGTTTGTTCCTTTCAATAGAAGGGTTATTCGCTGGCTGACTGAATTGCTTAGGTTGGTTTTGTGCTATGGAGCTTCGCTGAAGATGGTGGTGAAAAAGGGTAATAGTTTAGTGTTGTGGAATTCCTAAATTCATTTTAATTATTTCTTGTGAAGTCAAACTAGATGAGGTGAAAAACTATATGTTCAAAGTCTTAACTCTTAATTAATTGTTTGACTTGTATGTTTCACTGTGTTATTCGAAAAAGTGTTGAACTCTCCTGTGCATGTTTCTCCTAGGGTAGCCCCATTATATGGCAATGCTGTGTGTTTGATTCTGATCATTTCTACATGTTTCATTTTGAAACCTCATGACATTGCATCTTTGATAGCATTATTATATAATTTCAACCCTTATCTACATTGGCAAAATGGCTACATGAAGTTTGTAGAAGAAATTGAATTGTGGTTGACAATGGTCCTTGAAAATTAAGTTCGGAGAAGGCTACATCGTATCATATCATATGAATAAGAAAGGCATGAGGCTAGAGATCACACCTTTAATTGGTTTATGCAATCTATCTGTTTGTTTGGATTTTTTTATTATTGCAAACATACATAAATAACTTAAGATTTTTTAAAAAATCTCTAAATTCTTTTAATCCAAAATCTCAATTTTTTTTTAAGTAGTTAAATTAGTCCACCTAAATTGGTATCGGTGAGAGTCGAACCAGAGACTTTGATGAAGAGCACACTTCAAGATCTCAAGGCAAGACAAACATGCCAACTTAGGTGGATTTATCGTCTTCTTTTCTTAATGCGATGAGTCAATAAAAATGGTATCGGACGATTAACACCAAAATGACCCAATAAAAGGGACAGTGAGTGACAAGAAAAACAAAGCGAAGAGTCTAGTATAAGAATAGCAAATAAATGAAATTCATAGTTTTATTTAAAAACGTGTGTGGTGCACTCGCCTACAACAATATCTCATTCCCACTACTTAAAAGTGACAATCAACACTGGAAAAATACGACGATGAGCATATGAAGAAGATGAATATTTTTTCTGAGTTTTTTAACGATAAAAATTATTTATAATAAAAACTATTCTTACTAATAATCATACGTGGCAAGACACCTCAATGTTTTTTTTAATAAAAATCTGAAGAAATTATTAACTTACAAGTTTTAACAGATAAAAGATTTGTTCTCTAGAAAAAACAGATAAAAGATTTGAATGGAACGAAAAAGATTCAGATATTTTTTTTTTTTGAAAATCTAAAATGAAATATAATAACCAAGATTTGTCAGAGAAGAACTAAGGTAGAAGAAATGTTTGTTACATCATGTTAACAATGAAAAAAAAAGCCATATAGCCATAATGCAGGCACGCTTAAAATACATAAGCTAAAATAAATGAAGTGATAACTCCCAAATATAAAAGGAGATTACGCCATCACATGTTATAATTAAAAGTAAAATTAGGATGATTTGCCTTTAATCTCGAGAAGGATTGGAGCTTAACTTTATCTAGAAGTTGAATGATGACTTAATTGTTTCAAATAAATAAGATAAACGATGCTTGAATTAATTTTGCCCAAAATTTATAATAAATACCGAAGTAGGTTTGGTTAAATAATATTAATAAACAAACTTTTGTTAACTAACAAATGTCAATTGAAAAAAATTTAAAATAAATTTAAATATTTAAAAAGAAATACATTAAGTAATAAAAATATATTATACATAATTTATAAAAATAAAAATATTAAACAAACAAGCCTATTCATGTCTCTATGCATCAGATATGTAGAACACCCCTGCTACCCTCGGTTCAAAGTGATAAAGCTGTCTCGAAATTCGAGAAAAATGGAATTTATTCGGTTCGGAGTGCATATAGGAATATTATTGATAGGAACTTGACTGTACATCAGCACCGTATCAATGGAAACTGGAATCAGATTTGGCATCTCAAAGTGCCGCCAAGAATTAAGAACTTTCTTTGGAGAGTTACTCGCGGCTGCCTTCCGTCGCGGCTTCGGCTGCAATCTAGAGGGGTAACATGCCCGGTGCAGTGCCCTTTCTGCAATGAACAAGAGGACAACATTCATGCGCTATTCATGTGTAACAATACCAATCAGTACTGGCAGCGCAGTGGCCTTTGGAATGTAATTGTTGCTGCCACTGTTATTACAAATGACATTTTTGCCATTGTGCTGGAAATTTTGCACAGGTTGGATAATAATCAACGTCCAATTTTCAGTTCTCTCATGTGGAGTATTTGGAAGAATAGAAACAATTAAGTCTGGAACAATCAATCTGATACCTGTCAGTTTATCTATGACTGAGCTAAGCTACTATTGGATAGCTGGATAAATGCTCAGGAAGTGAAACAGAAAATGTGCACAAGGCAAGCTCCTACACCGACCAAACCATCTCCAGGAAGGTACAAATGCAACGTAGATGCTTCCTTCTTAGAGTCTCTTGACCGGGTGGGTATAGGAATTTGTATAAGAGATGAAGAGGGGGTTTTTGTGCTGGCCCGATCTGAATGGTTTTCCCCAATGCTCGAGGTTGACGTCGGGGAAGCTCTAGGATTGCTGAAGGCAATGGAATGGGTTAAGGATCTCCAATTGTGGAACATGGATTTTGAAGTTGATTCTAAAGCAGTAGTTGACAACATTTATGGCAAGTATGGAGGCGTCTCAGAATTCAGTGAAATAACCAATAGTTGCAAACTCCTACTTTGTACCGATCTTTCGAACTCTCATGTTAAGTTCGTTAGGAGACAAGCAAATGTAGTTGCTCATAGTTTAGTTAGGGCGGCTCCGTTGGAAGCTAGTTTTCGTATTCATTACAAAATTCCAACATGTATTGAACACATTATTATAAATGAAATGCATTAAGCTTGTTTTGCTAAAAAAAAAAAAGAAGCCTATTCATGTCTTTTTATAATTTATCAGTCATTACAAATGCTTATTTTACCACACACTTTTAATTTAAGAGGAATGCTAGCAACACACATTCTAACACACACTTTTGAACACACTCTCTTTGATTGGTTAGCATTCACATGGGACCCACCAAATCATGTGGGTCCCATATAATTTTGGTGGGTCCTATGTGAATTCTAACCAATCAAAGAGAGTGTGTTGAAAAATGTGTGTTAGAATGTGTGTTGCTAGCATTTCTCTTAATTTAATAAGGGAAATGTTAACCAGTGCCCTACCCCCTCGGGGCACTAGTTAAGGAAGCATATTTAGTAATACTGCATTGGAACTTGTGAAGTCAACTCTCACAACCCCTATAATAAAGTGTTTTTTTTTCAAATAGCCTAGTGGCTAGAATTCACCTTTTTCAAGGTGAATAAGTGGGGTATCCGGGGTTCGAACCCCGGCCCCTACATGTAACAATGAATGTCCCTGCCAACTGAGATATGCTCACGGGGACTAAAGTGTTTTTACAATGTCAATAAATTATAAATGTTAGATCATAAAAAATAAACTCTTTAATCATAAGTTCATAACTTATTTACCAAAAAAAAATACTTCTAAAGTCACAAGCATATATCTTTAATGTTTGAAAATTAAACACTAACCCACACTCTCTCTTCATTAAACATAATTTTTAGGGATTAGAAATAGTCCTTTATTTTTATTTTTAAATTTATATACTAACTTCCCTAAAAAAAAATTATATACTAACTAAAAACGGTTACTCTATCAAATCTCATACTTATAAATATTAATTCGTCTCGCTATACTTAACGTAATTTTAACCTAATTTTTTCCTCCACATTTTTGCATTTAATGTTTATCTAAAGTAAAATAAAATTATGTTCCCAATTAGATGCTATTTTTTTGGAAAGGAATAACTGTTAACCTGTCTCGCTATATCTCTTAATTATAAATGTTAACCCGTCTCGCTATACTTAACCTAATTTTTCCCTCCACACTTTTGCATTTAATGTTTATCTAAAGTAAAATAAAATTATGTTCCTAATTATATGCTATTTTTTGGAAATGAATAACCGTTAACCTGTCTCACTATACTTAACCTAATCTCTTATTTATCCTTATTTATTAATTTTATTAGGTCTGCTGCAACTTAACCTAATAATTTTCCTCTAAAGTGCTGCATTAGGTTAGCAGCAATTTAACCTAACAAATTTCATCTAAAATGTAGCGCACTAATTTAACCTAACAAATTCCCTCTAAAATGCAGCAATCCCTAATATTTCTCCTCACTGATGAGTTTTTCAATCCTATCATGTTGTGTCATCGTTTGTATATATCTATTGTTTCTGTAGACTTTTTTTTTACAAGTTGTTGTACACTTATTTAATACATTTACAAACAAAATACCTTAATTTCCATGCAAACTCGGCTATCCTAATTTCCATGCAAACTTGGCTATAATTATTCTTTTTAGAGTTGTACGTGTAACTTAGAAATTCTATTAATTGAAGTGGTTTTGTTTTTCATGTTAGTAGAAATTTAAAACAGTTATTACAAATCAATTTTTGATGTTTAACTATAAAAGTAATAAATAAAATTGACATGTGCAACAATATAATATTGTATTCTTTTTATCTTTTTTATTTATAATTTTTTTAAAAATATGAGAAGATAATGCCCCAATAATATATTGTGATAAAGTAAAATAACAGTCTTTAATTGATTAGTTTTTCAAAACTAAAATGTAAAATTTGATAAGATTCAAGTGTCATTGAAGAACATAGTAAGACAAATTTGATTGTAATATTGTATCTCTAATAATCTAATTTGCGTTTATTGATCGACCCATGATCTTACGGTTAAAGATTATTCATTGGTCTCTATTATAGTCGACAAGACCCGTGCGTCGCACGGGTCAAAAGTCTAGTAAATGTTAACCCGTCTCGCTATACTTAATCTAATTTTAACCTAATTTTTCCTTCCACACTTTTGCATTTAATGTTTATATAAAGTAAAATAAAATTATGTTCCTAATTATATGCTATTTTTTTGGTAAAATAAAAATTCAATATATACCTTCAGAATTAAGAGTGTTCTTAAGACCATAGACCCTTTCTATATATAATGTTCCTTCAGAATTAAGAATGTCTTAAGAGCATAGTCTCTTTGATAATTTATGTCCCTTCGGAATAAAATTTACTTTTAACATCATAGTCTTTTTGAAGAATAATAATGTCTCTCCAAAATTAAGGATGGTCTTAAGAGTATACGTATATATCCTTTGGATATTTTCTATTGTCGTAGAAATTAAAGGTTAGAATGGTGGTAGCACCATATTTTGGTTGAGATACCATATTAATACTTCAAGATGTTAAATGTTAGAATGATGGTAACACTAAATTTGAGTGGTCGCAATACCATATTACAGTGGTCATGGTACCATAATTGATTCGTTTCAGTATTAAAATACGAGTGGTCTTAGCAATATGTTGGAGGTGAAATTCTCGAACAATCAACTATATTGCAGTAGTTGGAACACAGTTGTAGTTGAACTTGTTTTATCTTAGAGACGGTGTGGTTAATAGTCTGTCTTGTACAATTTTAGGTAGTGTCATGAGTCTTAAAGAGAGCGATTTAATCGTGATTCAGCATAGTAAGAATTTCGGTAGATAAAAATTATTTTTTAAATAGACTTTAAAAATTCAAATACAACAATTTAAAAATCCAAAATGAACAAGACTTATATAAGACAAAATAGAACAAAATTCCGAAGAAAAAAAATCTGAACTTCTTTTTCCTCTCTTCTCCTCTTGGTCGAGGAAGTCAATTTAACACTTCAACCTTAATTTGTTCATATAATAATTTGAAATAATCTGATATCATTTTATTTTCATCATGAAAAATATTCCTCAAAGAAAAGTTCCATAGTTATTACATTTTGTTAAATATCTTTCAGGATTTCATATGTTCAAGTTTTAATGGAAAATCTTTTCACATAGAGGGGTTTTCCCAATACATCCTCTCATGTCCAACACTTTTGGGTTTGGTGGGTGTATATAAATGATGGATGACCCAATCGATAAGCTCTGGTACCATGTTGAGATTTGACTTTGATAAAAACTCAAATGCCATATTGGATAGATAAGACTCTTCATAAAAGTTTATGAAAATGAGACACTCCTCACCTTATGAGCCGGTTTTGTAAGGATGAATTAGGCTCAATTTCAACATGGTATTTGAGCCTATCATTTCGAGCCACCCACCATTTATACATGTTGTGAATTCGTTGTGAAAACCACACCAATATTAAACTTGATGCGTGGAGCAAATTAATACCAAGTAATCAAATCAAGCGGGTGACAAAATAATTCAAACAAAAATAAACAGCAAGAGATAAAGGAAGAAAGAGAACACAAGAATCTGTTTACCCAGTTCGGTCTAATGATGACCTACTATGGGGGAGAGAGCAGCTCTCTGTTCCACTATAATGATATGAGTTTCTTTACAAAGAGATATTGAGTTACAAGAATCAGTCTTCAAACCTAATTCTACCCAAGTCCCAATCTCTTCCCGTGACCAAGAGACTCAATCCTAATATTGTTTTGTTCAAGGTGAATCAAAACAATCTCAACCCTAGTGTTTGTTGCCAAGAAAAATTCTCTATAAACCCTAGTTTGAATGTTGGCTTCTAAACCCTGTTTTCTACACACATCATCATCTGATATAAGGTCGATATTTATAGCAAAAGTAACCCTCATAAAATTGGAACAAATCTCACCCCAAAAATACGTTTCTGTTATATTTTCTGGTGGAAAATTCGGGACCCGAATTCCTCCATTCGGCCACCGATTTTTGTCGAACCCACAGACAAAAAACAACACTCAAAATCGGGCCCTGGACAGCACAATTCGGGCCCCGATTTTGACAGATTCAACAAACTTCAATTTCTCCAATTTTGAGTCACTTTCACAATAAAACACGCACCAAACCAAATAGTGTTGGACATGAGGGGGTTGTTGGGAAAAATCTGAGTGTCACATTGGATAGATAAGACTATTCACAAGAGTTTATAAAAAGAAGACACTCCTCACCTTATGAGCTAGTTTTGTAAGCATGAGTTAAGCGCTCAATTTCAACACCCATGATGAGTAAACCATTTGTAAAAAAATAGGGAAATATGAACGAGTGTGAAATGATCAAATGGACCCCTCATTGTGAGACGAAGGGAGCACGGGTGTTTGTCACCGTCAAGAAATGGGAGAATATGTAGGAACCAAATTGGTCTAGAAACAATGACCTTAATGTTTTAATGATTAAGTGAATAATTTATACTCTAACATTTTCTTAATTGTGTTGATAGTATCATTTGAAGCAAGCTATTGCAGTGAAGACCATCTAGTACTTGCGGTTTGTTGCTCAACGTAATAGACATGCGTATGTCATTTGAAAGATAAGACCATTTGGTGCTTACAGTCTAATAAGAAAGTAAAGATAGAAATATTTTGTTGAAAATTGTGCATTCAATATTTAAGAAATTTAAAATCTTATCTTTTCAAGACATAATTTATGATTTTATTCCATTTTTAGATTCTTAACTTGTTCCCTAAGGGCACTTACATGCACATATATAATGCATATCCTATCTAACACTTCCTCATATTATTTTATAGGAGAAATTGATTAATAAAAGTTAATGTAATTAGTCTATATTATGAATCAAACATAACTTTTTGTTGATCTATTTATCTACTCACGTGCTCGTCTTTTCGCTCTTTTTATTGCGCTAACATTTGAAAATTATGAACAGTGTTTTTTTTATGAAATTTTGATTTTGATTAAAACTAAAAAAAAAAAAAAATGTTTTTTGCTTTCAAGTTATAAAAAATTAAACTAAT